>Ga0255758_10000583_pt1 | contig 40827 bp, 32 predicted proteins | sample 011ome_24_FD_179958 | JGI IMG/M metagenome (GOLD analysis project Ga0255758, IMG submission 179958) | Coastal salt marsh microbial communities from the Groves Creek Marsh, Skidaway Island, Georgia - 011513CT metaG (version 2) | ecosystem: Environmental > Aquatic > Marine > Intertidal zone >... | reverse complement strand
TCATATTGCCATGGGAAATCTATCGGAACCAGTGTGGCCCACGACACCATTTGAAGACCTATTAGAGATAGCTTTTGGAAGCTCTGGGGTCATAGAGGACCGCGATCATCCCACTCTGCGCCAATTAGAGGGGCGGGACTGATGTACACAAACAGTGCAAACCTGCCCTTCCGGAAGATCTCCGCGATTGACTTTGAATACTGCGGTGCAGATGGCGAGATACCAAAAATCGTCTGCATGGTTATCCAAGATCTCCGGACAGGTAAAGTGAGCAGATATTGGCGTGATGATCTGGACAAAATGAACACTCCCCCGTTTGAAACGGGGGAGGATGTTGCAATCGTTAGCTACTTTGCGCCCGCAGAGGTGCAGAGCATGCTGGCTCTGGGCTGGGCTATCAACGTGTCGGTCATTGACCTGTTCGCAGAATTCCGATGCCAAACGAACGGTGATCCTAACGTTGGCCGAAAATCACTGGTCAGTGCTCTCCAGTTCTATGGGCTGAAGCAATGTATCCCTGAAGAAAAAGACAGCATGCGCGATCTGATCCTGTCTGGAGGTCCATGGTCCGAGGCTCAACGCTCTGCAATCTTGCATTACTGTCAGCAGGATGTCATTGCACTTGGTCCTTTGTTAGATGCGATGCTGAAACGTGCACCTTGGTCCGAGCTACAGTTTAATCAGGCCATACTGCGCGGGCGATACATGAAAGCCGTTGGGGCCATGCAACACCGCGGCATTCCAATAGATTTGGACATGTTCGACAAGCTGAACGCTAACTGGGAGGACATAAAGCTAAACCTCATCGAAAATGTAGACGCTCAGTATGGTGTCTACGTCGATGGGCGCTTTAAAGAGGCTTTGTTTCAGTCCTATCTCGCGCATGGGGCGATTCCTTGGCCTCGGCTGGATAGTGGTCGCCTCGCGCTTGATCGCAACACCTTCAGTAACATGAGCAAGCGTTATCCTATCGTGCAGCCATTACATGAACTGCGGAAAACATTAGGTGAATTCAAGCTGAATAACCTCGCAGTTGGGCGAGATGGACGAAACCGAACGCTCCTATCGCCCCTCGCAGCAAAGACGGGTCGCAACCAACCGAGCACCACTAAGTTCATATTTGGACCTGCCAAATGGATACGTGGCTTAATCAAGCCCACTGAGGGGTCGGCTTTGGCCTATTGTGATTGGTCTTCGCAAGAAATTGCGATCGCCGCTGCGCTCTCAGACGACGACCTCCTTTGGGCGGCTTATCAGAGTGGCGATCCTTATATTGCATTTGCAATCCAGGCGGGTCTAGCGCCGCCAGGGGCAACGAAAGATACGCACAAAGGCATCCGTAACCGCTGTAAGTCGGTGGTTCTGGGCACCAACTATGGCATGAGCGCCTATGGTGTGGCTCAGGCCGCTAAGATCCACGAACTGGAAGCAAAGTCGCTGCTCCAAAAGCACCGCGAGACCTATCGTAAGTTTTGGGCCTGGGCCGAAAACAACAAAGATCGTGGATTACTCGGCTTCAAATTGGAAACTTGCTTCGGCTGGCCCATCCAAGTGACCGCAGGTGATGTAAAAGCCAATACGTTCTTAAATTGGCCAATGCAGGCGCATGGCGCAGAGATGATGCGTATTGCCTCTATCCTTGCGGTCGAGCGCGATATTAAACTCTGCGCCCCCATACATGACGCTCTTCTGATTGAAGCGCCCAGTGACAAAATAGATTCAGAGGTCGTAAGACTGAAAGAATGTATGTCAGAAGCCAGTGAGGCAGTCTTGGGCGAGGGTAAAATTTGCAGGGTTGATGCAGATATTGTCCGCCATCCAGATCGCTACATGGACGAACATGGCCATCAAATGTGGGACCACATCATGGGTCTCATGGATAAAACTCAAGGATAGACCAACGCGGTTTCCGCGGGACACCTACGCGCATTCCGCGGCACCGTATCTATATCCTTATTATTCTCCTTTAATATAAATATGGGGTAGTAATATGAGCCATATGAGAGCCGCTCAGAAAGCCAAACGGGATGCACTGTTCCTCAAGGGACCAATTACATTTGGATGGATCAAGCGTAGCATTCCTGATCCAACATCGAGACTAATCTTGGTCTCCGAGGGATTCATGAAAATGGCAACGCCGGCACTTAACTCTTTGGAACTTTCGCTTAAGATTTGGGACTGCGCGGGAATCCAGAGCCACGATCAGCGATCCAGAATTCTTAAAAAGATTGATCAGCGATGCGAAGGGTACTGGGTTGAACGACGTGATGGTCGCACCGCTGTGCTACACAAAGGCGAAAACCCAAATGAAATTACACCCAAATGAATTTGTTGGACAAACAATCAAGGCCCATGGACCAAGGACCACGGGCCTTTATGCGGGGGTACCCCCTTCTGCGTGCTGACTGTCTGCTATCAAGCTTTGCCACAGTAACCCCGGTCCGTGGACCTTGGACCGCTGCTATAGTTTCCAGTTTTGGCGCCAACTACGGCAAAGTAGACCTTGCTCAATCAAGTTTGTTTCAATTTCTTTGATCTGAGTGCGGACTTTGCGGCCCAAGTCGACGCACTTCTTGGCTTCCTGGCGTTTTTGCTTTGTGAATTTTCCGTGCGTAGTGTGCAAAGCAGCAATTGTGTCCCGACCAGCTTGCGTGCGAGGTCCCGTCGATTTGCCGCCGTGCCGAGTGCAGCGGCCAGTTCGCTTCACCGCAGGGCGCTGGCAGGCACCTCCAGCCTTGGTTAACGCACCGCAGCGAACCCCAGGCCAATCAGGACCAAAACGCGTCTTCAGGCCAATTTCAACGTTGCCTTTTGTTAACATGTCCAACACCCCTATATGAGTGTTATATTATAACACAAATTATGAAGTTGCACGAGCGGGTACACTAAGTGGAAACCTCACATACAGCATAACTGCAAGTTGGATGATTTCAGAGCTGGTTTTGAAATAGCGAAAGGATACTGGTTTAGGCATGGCTAAATAGCTAAACCCGTTATCGATGTCAGGCAGGGTGGTTAATTCTGACAGTGCCGCCTAGCGTATGGGTCAGGACATCCAGGAAGAACGGGCGTGGCCGTCCACGGAAATGAAACCCCACATGACCTCCATTTGGGGTCAGGAATACGCGAAAATTCGAGCGACCACTTTCGTTGATACGGTGATAGGGATCGCTGGTGATCCAGGGATCGTTTTCGGCGTGAAGCATCACAACCGGAACCTTGATTTGCCCCAGACGCGGGAATGGGGAGGCCCGCCGGTAATATTCGGTGGCACTGGTGAATCCGTGTCGCGGTGCCGTAAAAAGCTCGTCATATTCAAGCATTGAACGGGGGCGTAGCAGTGGGCTTTGCCCCGCCCCGTCAGACTTGCTTAGCTTTCGCTCATGATCCATCAGCGTGCCCAGCAAAACCTTTTGATAGATCGCATTGCGTCGGCGGTTCATCCGTGCAGATGAGGTAATCAGATCCAGAGGTGCCGACACCGTGATGGCGCCGCAGATCCGCGGATCATCGCCAAGTTCGGCCAACATGTTCAGCAGGATCGCTCCGCCCATGGAAAACCCGCACAGGAAGATTCCCCGTTCGGTCAGCGCTTCCGGCAGAGTGCCCAGAATGTCGATGATTTCGGCAGTGCCAGCACATTGGTAAGTAATTGAACAACTTGCCAAAGACGAGCCCGCCCCGCGGTGATTGAGGCGCAGAACCCGCTTGCCCTGCTCGGCCAGGTGGCGCGCGGTTGCCTTGATATAGACGCTGTCCTCGGAACCGCCGACGCCATGCAGCAGGATCACCAGCGGACCGCCTTTTTCAGGATCATGCAGGGTGCCCGTCATTATATCGCCCGAGCCATCGCGCAGGGGGAATTGCATCGGCGTCTCGATGCCCGGAATGGGCAAGTCGCGATAAGTGATACGGTGCGCCACGGTTTGCAAATCACCGCCCAGCCAGGGCGCACGTTCACGGCTGTGAAGGACCTGGATGCGGAGATCCTCCAGCCGTGCCTCGTCAAACATCAAAGGGCTGTCCTGCGAGGATTTGAATTCTACGTTCTTGATCATTTTTGTCACGCGCGGCCCTTTGAGATTCCAACCTCAACCGCGCAGCCATTAGATATCGAAACTCGCAAGGAAATCTCGCATTTGCTGCGTGGGCGTGGCCCGGGCTGCTATCTTGTTCTTGCCAAACACCGTAGGCATCGCGGCAAGTCCCCATGCCACCTCAAGCGCCCTTGCGCGGACCTCCTCCTGCGGCACCACCTCGTCGAGAATGCCTGCCTTGCAAGCCATTTCCGGGTCGAGTTCTTCCGACAGGATCGCCACCCGCGTCATGTAGTCTTGCGTGATCCTCGATTGCGCCAAAGCAATCAGAAACAGCCCCAAGTCCATACCAAGCCGACTCTCAGGCAAGCCAAACTTGAACTCCCCTGTCGCACAGATTCGGAAATCGCTGACCATCAGCAAAAAAGCACCCATGCCAATACCATCGCCCGAACAGGCAGCGACAACCGGTCGGGGAAATTCAAACAGCCGCAGAAGCATCTCGAACCCGCTGCGCACAAGCGAAAGTGTTGCCTCGGGCCCTTTCTGAAACTCTTTCAGATCGAACCCCGCCGAAAACGTGCCTGCGCGCCCTTCCAGAACGATGGCCTTGGCTTTGTCAGCGTCGGCCCGGTCGAGGCAATCGTTCATTGCCACAACAAAGGCAGGGCCAACGACATTGCGTTTGCCATCTTCGATGGCCAATATGGCGATGCCGTCTTCGAGACTATACGATATCATTTCAAACATCTTCCCTCTGGTTCACGGCCGGGTCCGGTTCAGACCGAATGCACGACCGCAATCCCGTTTGCAGGGCGTCCACGACTGCCAAAACTATCCCAGGATAGTGCCCAGCTTCATCGCCAGGCCCATGTCGCCATCGATGGTAATCTTACCCATCATGAATGCCGAGGTGGAATCGAGCGTGCCATCGAGCATGCCCTGAAAGGTTTCCGCGTCTGCGGTCACCGTCAGGTCGGCCTCTTCATCCGAGGCCCGCGCCCCAGTGCCGTCGATCACCACGGCGCCTTCACCTTCGATGTTGAATTTCACGGTTTCGCTTAGGCCGGAGGCTTTTGCTTTGGCATCCAATGCCTCAACAGCTTCCGCAATCATATCGCTCATGGTATGTTTCCTTACAGAGTTAGTTGGTAGTTTCCCAATCCCAATGCGGGATGAATTCAGCCAGAACATCATTGACCTGTGCGTCCGATGCCCTGTCGCGCATGCCCGACAGATAGGCGGTCATGCCCTTGTTCTTGACATCAATAACCTGTGCCACTTTCAGGCCCAACCCTGCATCGGCAAGCGCATGGTCGAACACATGGGTAATCGACTGCTTGCGCAGATCAGGCTTGAAAACCTTGCCAACCGCGGTCTTGGGCAGCTCGGGCAGGATGATGATACGTTTCGGCACGGCGGCCTTTTGCGGCACATGTTTCCGAGCGAAATCCATGATTTCGGCCTCGGTTGCCGTGCCACCAGGAGCCAGTTCGACATAGGCCACAGGCAATTCGCCCGCCACGGCGTCAGGCTCGCCTATGGCACCGACAAACGTCACATCGGGATGATGCACCAAAGCTTCTTCGATTTCAGCCGGATCGATATTGTGGCCGCCGCGGATAATAAGATCCTTCTTACGCCCGGTGATCCACAGATAGTCATCCTCGTCGAGATACCCCAGGTCGCCGGTTCGCAGATAGGTTTTGCCGTTCTCGACCGCATAAAGCCCCTTGTTCCGGCGATCGTCGGTATAGGTTTGCCCCTCAACGACGCCCGGCCCATAAATGCAGATCTCGCCAATTTCATTCGGTCCACAGTTTTTTTCGATGTTGCCATCATCGTCGCATTCGAAAATACGCGCCCCGGAATAGGGTGTCGGAATGCCAACCGACCCCACCTTGCGCGGACCATTGGGTGGGTTCGAGGTGACGAGACAGGTCGCCTCGGTCATTCCATAGCCCTCAAGGATCGACACGCCCAGTTTCTGCTCGAACTCCTCGAACAGCTTGGTCGGGAAAGGCGAGGAGCCGCTGCAAGCATATCGCAGCGAGGAAACATCGGCATTCACTGGGTAGTTGAGCAGCATCGCCGCAGCTGTGGGCACCGTCACGATGATCGAGATTTTCCAATGCTCAATCAGTTTCCAGAAATTCTCCCACACGCCATCGCCGCGATACCCCGCAGGCGTGGTCTGCACCATATGTGCGCCGGACATCATCACGCCCATCCAGATCGGATAGACCGCCATGACATGGAAGAGCGGCAGCGGGCACAGCACCACGTCGTCAGGCGTAAACAGGTTTTCAGCATTGGCCCATGCATTGAACATAGCACCCGACATGCGGTGCTGTGCCAGTTTCGGCGTTCCGGTTGTTCCGCCGGTGTGGAACAACCCGCAGATTCGGTCCTTGCCGCTTTCTTCGAAGGTCAGACGGTCCTTGGGCTGTTTTGCCAATGCCTTGTAGAAATCCAGCACCCGCGCCTTGCGCGGCACTGTCATTTTCGGGCGGATCATCGGCACGATCAGCTTTTTCAACCCGCTCAGATGCGGCAGCATGTCGATCTCGACTATGGTTTCCACATTGGGCGCCAGCGCCGCCGCCTGCGCCGCCTTTTCTGCCAGATCAGCTTTGGGGAAGCTCTTGATCGTAACCAGAACCTTGGCGCCGCTTTCGCGCAAAATCGAAGCAATGATCTCGGGCTCCAGCAGCGGGTTGATCGGATTGGCCTTGCCTGCGGTCATGGCACCGGTCACGGTAATCACCGCCTCGTTTAGGCCCGGCAACATATAAGCGACCGCGTCATCCTCGCCCACACCAAGCGAGCGGAACAGGTTCGCGGCCTGCGTAACCTTTTCAAGCATCTGCCGCCAGCTGAGCGTCTGCGCCTTGCTGCCCGGTTCCGAGAGCAACTGAAACGAACTTGCCGGCCGGTCAGCGTGCTTTTCGGCTGTAATTTTTAGCATCCCATAGATCGATTTCGCTGGAAACCGGTCCTCGAGCGTACTTTCGTTTTCGATCCGTTGGTAGTCGGCCAAAATCCCGGCCGCGGTTTCGAATTGTTCTTCCATATTGCCCTCCCCAGAGCCATCAACAAGCTTTGCGCCCTTCTTTAAAGAGACATGAAGTGACGCAGATTATGTCAACAAAATTTCGCTTTAGATGGCCTGGCTCTTCCGCGTTTCAGCGCTTTGCCTTTTTCACACATCGACAACCCGAGCGACCACGAAGGGCCGCATTGTGCATAACCCTTAAGGCTGTACTCCCATCGTGCCTGCAATCCCTCACAGTTTTCGGCCGCAGAAACTGACGGCGGGGGCACCCGCCGTCGCTGCATTTAGAAAGAATAGCCGATCTGCAAAGCAAATGCCTTCGCCATACTGTTGTCAAAGTTCAATGTGCCCTTCGCTGGCTTTGCGTCGCCAAGCTGAGAGTGAGTATAGTTCGCGCGGATGCGCATATTGTTATTAACCTGGTACTGTAGCCCCACAGACAGTCCGCGTACATCGTTTCGTGGTGCAAACAACGACGAGTTCTCATCGCCTGTCTGATAGAGGCCCGTCAGACTCAGGGCAAGCTTGTCAGACACAGCACGCCCAACACCTAAGGAATAGGTATTTACATCCGGGAAGCTCGTCGCAATATCTACGGTACCGTCAGTGAAGGTGTTTATTATGTTTGCGTCTGACCATTTCGCGTGGCGCGCCGAACCGAACACAGCCCATTTCGGGCTGAGCGGTTGTCGGACTGTCAGCTGAAGGCTTTCAGGTGTTGAAATCGTCGCACCACCAGGTGTCAGAGCCCCTAGAGAGTGGACCGGGTCTCCGTCAACAATCCGGTCATTTAGAACCTTATGATCAATTGCACTGATATAGGTCAGCATAACCTGAGTGTAAGTAGGCTGGTTTTCATAGCCGGCCCCAAGGACAAACCCGACCTCGGTATCGTCATCCCATCCATAAACACCACTGGCACTCGGGGACCCAATATAACCACTTGACAGTCGCTGACTACGCGGGCCGCCAAACGCGCTCCACTTCTCACTAAACTTGTAGCGGGCAAGGAAATCGATCGCATTGATGTTCAAATCAACAGTTAACCCCGACACGGCGTAAAGCCCCTCCACGTTGCCGCGTAAAGGGGCTGGGACATTTGCTAGCGAAGGTGCGATCGTCAGGCCGTCCGAGTAGGTGCCATTTTGGCCATACGGTTGGAGAGAACGTGCCGCAAATGACCAGTTTTCACCATAGTCGAATTTGATACCCGCACCCAATCGCGTAAAGCTTTTGGCGATGTTTCCGGTCGACTGAGCGCCTGCCGGGCCGAGGGTAAAATTAGTACCATTCGGTAATGGGATGGGTGGTGTAAGCGACGGATCGAACGTACCCTCAACATCTGGCCTTGTATAAGAAAAGCTGAACTCGAGGTAATTGCCCTCCTCGAACAAAAGTGCAGGCGGAAGCATAACCCGGTCAAATCCGTTTGCATGCGCCGTAAACGGTGCCATTGCAGCCAAGGAGACTACCCCCACTCCTGCCCAGTGTCGAAAACTTAACATTTTTTTCTCCCTTTTGACGTATGATATGCCATTTTATTACTCAACAATATTGCCATACCGTATGTCAATATATTTTTTAGAAAGGCAGAGCCATGTGCTGAAACGGCATTGACCGCTGCCTTTCTTTCGGTTTTGGCTTAGCCAAACCTCTCGTAGAATTGACTCTGGTTCGCAGCCAATTCTCGCAAAAGCTTTGGGGGTTCAAAGGCTTGGCCATGACTCGCGGCCAGCTGTTCGCCCCGGCGTACCGCCTCTTCGGCACCGAGAATATCCAGATATGAGAACGGTCCTCCCGTCCACGGCATAAAGCCCCAGCCCAGAATTGCGCCGACATCACCCTCGCGAATGTCCAGAAGCACATCTTCTTCCAACGCCCGTACGGCTTCGAAACTCTGGCTCAGCGCAAGGCGGTTCATTACCTCCTGCACATCGGGCTGATCCTCCGCCCTTGGGAACTTCTCGGCCAGACCAGGCCAAATTCCCCGCCTCTTACCTGCCTCGTCATATTCGTAGTAACCCGCCTTGGTCTTCTTGCCATAGCGCCCAGCCTCATAAAGGTATTCGATCACCTCCTCGGTACCGGTAGGTTGATAGGCCTCCCCCATTGCTGCCTGCGTGGCCTTGCCGATCCGATAAGCCAGGTCAATTGCGGTCTCGTCCCCCAACTGGAGCGGCCCCAGCGGCATACCCATCTGCTTCGCCGCATTCTCGATCAGCACCGGGCTCACCCCTTCGCGCAGCATCCGCAGACCCTCGCTCATGTAAGGCAGGATGCAGCGATTGGCATAGAAGAAGCGCGCGTCGTTCACGACGATCGGTGTCTTGCGGATCTGGCGCACAAAATCGAGCGCCTTGGCCACCGCCTCGTCACCGGTTTCACGGCCCTTGATGATCTCGACCAGCGCCATCTTCTCAACAGGTGAGAAGAAATGTATGCCGATATACCGCTCTGCATCGCGGCTAGCCTTGGCCAGATCGGAGATTGGCAGCGTTGAGGTGTTGGTGGCAAAGATCGCGTCCTCGGCAAGCTTGGCTTCGGCCAGTTTGGTCACATTCGCCTTCACGCCGACATCTTCGAACACTGCTTCGACCACCAGATCGCAGCCTTTGAGCGCTGCGTAGTCACCGGTTGCGGTGATCCGATCCAACACTGCGGCCTTCTTTTCGGCCGTGCTGCGCCCACGGGCGACAGCCTTGTCCAGAATCGCCTCGGAATAGGCCTTGCCCTTGTCGGCGGCCTCCTGGCTTTGGTCGATCAAAACCACTTCGATCCCCGCCTCGGCCGAAACATGGGCAATCCCCGCGCCCATCAGGCCTGCGCCCAGAACGCCCAACTTTTTTACCGTCATGTCAGCTAGCCCGGCGGGGCGGTTTGCGCCTTTTTCCAAGGCCTGTTTGTTGATAAACAGCGATTTGATCATCGCTGCCGAGGACGGATCCATCATGACCGAGGTCATCCAGCGCGCCTCGATTTCAAGTGCTACGTCAAACGGCACCAGCGAGGCCTCGTACATCACCGCCAACAAAGCCTTGGGGGCCGGGTAGGCGCCCTTGGTCTGGCCGTGCAGCATGGCTGCGGCGCCGACATAGTTCATCATCCCGGCAGGATGATAGGCATGCCCGCCGGGCAGCTTGAATCCCTTTTTGTCCCAGGGCCTGACGATATCGGCATCGCTCGCACCCCGTACCCAGTCCTTGGCGCGCGAAATCAGATCATCGGCAGGCACCACCTCATCAAGATAGCCCGCTTTTGCCGCCTTGTCAGCAGACAACATCTTGCCCCGGCTCAGCAGTTGCATGGCATTCACCATGCCGACCTTATGCAGCATCCGAACGGTGCCACCACCACCTGGGAAAATGCCCACAAGGATCTCGGGCAGGCCGAATTTCGGCCCCGGGCGATCCGATGCAAAAACCCGGTGACAGGCCAGCGCCACTTCAATACCGATCCCGGCGGCTGTGCCGGGCAAGGCGGCGGCGATGGGCTTGCCGCCTTTCAGGGTTTTCAGGTCCATACCGCCGCGCTCGATCTTGCGCAGGATGCGGTGGCCATGCATCACATTGTCGAAAATCCCCTGCGCGGGGTTTTCCCCTGCGCTGACACGCGCCGCGCTCAGTTCGTTCAGATCCATGCCCCCGGCAAAATCAGGCTTGGCCGAGGTGATTACCGCGCCCTTTATATTGTCGTCACCCAGCACCGTGTCAATATGCGCGTCAAGTTCGACAAACCCTTGCGACGACATCACGTTCATTGCCTTCTCGGGCACGTCCCAAGTGATGGTGGCGATACCGCCTTCGTCTACGTTCAAATGAAATTCAACCATGCATCCAGCTCCTTATACGCGTTCCAAAATGGTGGCCGAGCCCATGCCGGCAGCCACGCACAGGGTTGCCAGGCCGGTTTCCTTGTCGGCCCTCTCCATTTCGTCCAACAGATGCGAGATCAGCATGGCACCAGTCGCCCCAAGCGGATGGCCCATGGCGATGGCGCCTCCATTCACGTTGACCTTTTCATGATCCACATCAAAGGCCTGCATGAAGCGCAGCACCACGGCGGCGAAGGCCTCGTTCACCTCAAAGAGGTCGATGTCGCCGATTTCCATACCGTTTTCGCGCAGGATCTTTTCGGTCACTGGGACCGGGCCGGTCAGATTGATGGTCGGGTCGGTGCCGATCTTGGCCATGGATTTGATGCGCGCGCGCGGGGTCAGGCTGTTACGCTCGCCGAACTCCTTCGAGCCGATCAGCACTGCCGCCGAGCCGTCGACGATACCTGACGAATTGCCCGCGTGATGCACATGGTTGATTCGCTCCAGATGCGGGTATTTCAGCAAGGCCACAGCATCAAAGCCGGGCATCACCTCACCCTGTTCCTTGAAGGCTGGTTTCAGCGCCCCGAGAGACTGCATGTCGGTGCCCCGGCGCAGATATTCGTCATGGTCGAGAATGGTCAGCCCGTTGCGGTCCTTCACCGGCGCGACGGAGCGCTCAAAACGGTTTTCGTCCCAAGCTTGAGCCGCGCGGCGCTGGCTTTCCACTGCGTAGGCGTCGCATTCGTCGCGTGTAAACCCGTATTCGGTGGCGATGATGTCGGCGGAAATACCCTGTGGCACGAAATAGCTTTTCATCGCCAAGGTCGGGTCGGCCGCAATCGCGCCGCCGTCCGAACCCATCGGCACCCGGCCCATCATTTCGACCCCGCCCGAGATATAGGCAGACCCGACCCCGGCCTTGATCTGCGCCGCGCCCAGATTCACCGCCTCAAGCCCCGAAGCGCAGAAGCGGTTGATCGAAATGCCGGGAAGCTGTTCACCCAGATCCGAGTTCAGCACCGCGCTGCGCGCCAGGCAGGCGCCTTGTTCGCCCACCTGCGTGACATTGCCCCAGATCACATCCTCGACCTGGGTGGGGTTAAGATCATTGCGTTCCTTGATCGTGTTCAACATCTCCGAGGACAGGTGCAGCGCCGTCATCTGGTGCAGACTACCATCTTTGCGCCCCTTGCCGCGCGGGCTGCGGATTGCGTCATAGATATAGGCGTCTTGGGTCATTCGTGGTCCCTTTCGTGAAATCTGTCGTGCCAGCTCAGAAAGCTGCGGCATCCGGCGCCATCACCGTTTCCGGCCCGGCCTGAATGCGTTTGAGATGCATGCGCGTCATCGGCAGGTGCCGGGTCATGTAATGACGCACGGTCAGGAGCTTTTGGGTGTAAAACGCTGCATCACCGGTTCCGGCCTCCAACGCGGCCTGCGCCGCCTCGGCGCTGAGCGCCAGCATGTAGGCCATGGTCAGATGCCCCACCAGATGCAGGAAATCGGTCGACCCGGCCATCGCGGCATTCGGATCTTTCATACCGTTCTGCATCATGTATTGACCGGCGCTTTGGAAATCTCCCAGCCCTGCCATAAGTGGTTTTCCCACCATGTCGGTCAAAACTTCATTCTGGATCAGTCGGTCAGCCAGTTCCTTGATCATAATGCCATAGGCCATGGTGTGCTTGCCACCATCAGCACCAAGTTTGCGACCGACGAGGTCCAGTGCCTGCACGCCGTTTGCACCTTCGTACATCTTTGCGACCCGCACATCCCGCACGAACTGTGACATGCCCCATTCTTCGATGTATCCATGCCCGCCCAGAACCTGCTGTGCATCGGTGGCGGCCTCATATCCCTTGTCGCTAGCAAAGGCCTTGAACACGGGCGTCAAAAGCGACAGCAGACCTTGCGCATCTGCATCACCGGTGCGCGACACCCGATCATGCTGCATGGTGCACCAATAAGCAAAGACCCGGGCCCCTTCGATGAAGCTGCGCTGATCCATCAGCGTACGCCGGATATCCGGATGCACGATGATCGGATCAGCCGGCCCGTCCGGGTTCACGGGCCCGGTAACGGCCCGCATCTGCAGACGTTCGCGGGCATAGGCAACGGCATTCTGATATGCTGCCTCGGCGTTGCAGTATCCCTGCGCACCAGTGCCAATCCGGGCCTCGTTCACAAGAGTGAACATGGCACTCATACCCTTGTTGGGTTGGCCCAGAAGATAACCGGTGGCGCCTCCAAAGTTCATTTCACAAGTGGCATTGCCGTGGATGCCCATCTTGGTTTCCAACCGGCCTGCGCGCACGGCATTGCGCTCACCAAGGCTGCCATCTTCATTCACCAGGTATTTTGGCACGATGAAGAGCGACACGCCCTTGATCCCCTCGGGGCCGCCGGGGATTTTCGCCAGAACAAGGTGGACGATGTTTTCACCCATCTCGTGATCACCCGCCGAGATGAAGATTTTGGTGCCGGTAATCTTGTAGCTGCCATCGTCCTGCGGCGCGGCGCTGGTTCGCATCAGGCCCAAATCGGTGCCACAATTGGGCTCGGTCAGGTTCATTGTGCCAAACCACTCAAGGTTCGCCATCTTGGGCAGATAGGCCTGCTTCTGCTCCTCTGTCCCATGCGCAAAGATCGTGTTCCAGGCACCGTGCGTCAGCCCGCCATACATCACCATCGCGTGGTTCGCCGAGGAAAAGCATTCGCCCGCCGCCATGTGCATCAATTTGGGCAAGCCCTGCCCGCCATAATCCAAATCAAGGTCAAGCGATGTCCACCCGCCCTCGCGCAGAACATTGATTGCCTCAGGAAAACCGTTTGGCACCTGCACCTTGCCGTCCACAAGGCTGGTGCCCTCTTGATCGCCCACGCGATTCAAGGGGGCCAGCACGTTCGAAGCGATCTTGCCGGCCTCTTCGAGGACCGGACCCGTCAGGTCGGGGGTCAGGTCTTCGTAGCCCGGAATGTCTGCCTGCGAGGCTTTCAGAACCTCGTGCAAAACGAAATCAATATCCCTTAGCGGCGCGGTGTAAGTCGGCATTCTTGTCATTCCTCCATGACGAATCTCAATGTATTGTCATATCATATGTAATTAGTTCTTGAGATAAGTGGCAAGGCTCAATATGCTGACGGCCAAATGACGCAGCGGCAGTTTCAATGCCGAAAGTAGAAGGGCAAACCGCCAATGGATGCAGAAACAGCCACCAAGGCCCTGAGGCTGGCAACAGGCAGCAGCGAGATAGTTTCAGCGGTCGCACCCCTGTCTGGTGGTGTGTCGAACCTGACATACCTTCTGACGCTGGATGCGGGCGCGCGACTGGTCATGCGCACGCCACCGCCCGGGCGGCGGTCGGGGAATGCCCATAACATGATCCGCGAGGCCCGTGTCCTCGAAGCGGTGCATCCGCTGTTCCCTGAAGCGCCCGCTATTGTCGGTTACAGCGAAGACCCCTCCGCCACCGGCGATCAGTTCATGATCATGGCCCAGATCGACGGTCGCACCCTGCCCCCGGGCAGCACATTTGAGGTTAGCCCCGAACAGGCCCGCACCCTGTGCGAAAACTTCGTCGACGGATTGGCGCGGCTGCACGAGGCCGAGCTTACCGACGCCGTGCAGGCAGCGTTTGGCGACCCGCAGGGGTTTGTCGCGCGCCAAGTGGCCGGATGGTCGCGGCGCTACGAAAAAATCGGGCTGGAAAACCCACACAGCGGCTTGCGTGACTGGCTCTCGGCAAACATCCCGCTTGATCCGGACCGCGCCTCGATCCTGCACAATGACTACAAGTTCGATAATATGGTGCTGGACCGAGACGATCCGACCCGGATCATCGGCGTGCTCGACTGGGAACTCTCGGGCTTCGGAGATGCGTTCATGGATCTGGGCAATGCGCTGGCCTATTGGGTCGAGGCCGGCGATCCGCATGCATTGCAGAGCTTTAAGCGCGGCCCGACGGATCTGCCCGGCATGATGACCCGGGATGAAATCATCGATGCCTATTGCACAGCAAGAGAATTCGACCGCCCCGCAAACATGAATTTCTATCAGTCGATGGGCCTCTTCCGTCTCGCCGTCATCGGATTGCAGGTGCACGTGCGCGTGGCCGGTGGTGTTGGCAAGCCAAGCCCTTTCCTTGATGCCGCGCTGGCTTTGCTGGATCGCGCCGAAGATTTCGCAGGAGTATAGACCATGGATTTTGCCCCCACTGAAAAAGCCGCAGACTACGCAGAGCGCTTGAACGCTTTCATGGAAGAACACGTCTACCCTGCCGAGGCGACCTATCACCAGCAACATGGCGCAGCCGAAAACCGCTGGTCGATCCCGCCCATCATCGAAGAGCTGAAGGACAAGGCCCGTGCGACGGGGTTGTGGAACCTGTTCCTGCCGGATGAACGTTTCGGCGCTGGCCTTTCGGTGCTTGACTATGCGCCCCTGGCCGAGATCACCGGGCGCAGCCATATCGCGCCCGAGGTGTTCAACTGTAATGCCCCAGACAGCGGCAACATGGAAACGCTATCGCTTTACGGAACGCCAGAGCAGCAGGACCAATGGCTAAGGCCTTTGCTGGACGGCAAGATCCGCTCGGCCTTTTTGATGACGGAACCGGGCGTGGCCTCATCTGACGCCACAAATATCGAATGCCAAATCCGACGCGACGGCGACGACCATGTTATCAACGGACGCAAGTGGTGGTCTTCGGGTGCGGGGGATCCGCGCTGCGCGATCTTCATCGTCATGGGAAAGACCGACCCCGATGCCGCAGCTCACGCACAACAAAGCATGGTGCTTGTTCCCGCCGATACGCCCGGCGTGACGATCGAGCGTCACCTGCCTGTCTTTGGCTATGACGACGCGCCGCACGGACATATGGAAGTGTCCCTGAAAGATGTGCGCGTCCCGGCCACGAACATCCTGCTGGGTGAAGGCCGCGGCTTTGAGATTGCTCAGGGCCGATTGGGGCCAGGGCGCATTCACCACTGCATGCGTTCGATCGGGGCCGCCGAACGGGCGCTGGAAATGATGACCGAAAGACTGCTCAGCCGCGAGGTTTTCGGCAAGGCCATCGGCATGCATTCGGTCTGGGAAGAGCGCGTCGCCAATGCACGGCTTGATATAGAAATGACCCGGCTCATCTGCCTGAAAGCTGCGTGGATGATGGGCACGGTCGGCAACAAGGCGGCGAAGGACGAGATTGCAATGATCAAGATCGCGGCACCGTCCATGGCGCTTCGGGTGATCGACGACGCGATCCAGGCCTTCGGCGGCGCGGGCGTGTCTGATGATACGCCACTGGCCCAGATGTGGACTGGCCAGCGCTCGCTGCGCCTGGCTGATGGCCCGGACGAAGTGCATCGCCGTGCTGTGGCGCGGTCCGAGTTTAAACGTGCCGCCGGACGGTTGGGCATCAACATGCGGGAGGTCAAGAAATGAGCGACAAAGGAACGGTACTGGTCACAGGCGCTTCGTCAGGTTTGGGCGATCAGTTCTGCCGTACGTTGGCGGCAGACGGATACACAGTCATAGCCGCCGCACGGCGCAAGGACAGGCTCGAGGCGCTGTGCAGCGACATCACTGCCAACGGCGGCACTGCCTGTGCCTTGGCAATGGATGTCTCTGATGTGGAAAGCTTTGCTGTCGCAATCGACGAAGCCGAAGCCATGGCTGGGCCGGTCACCTGCCTCGTCAACAATGCTGGCACTTCAGTAAGCAAGTTCGCGACTGAAATGACCCCTGAGGATTTCGACTTTGTTATGGGGTTGAACCTTCGCGGCCCCTATTTCCTGTCTACCGAACTGGCCCGGCGCTGGATCGCGCGCAGCAGCGACGGACGGATCGTCAATATCGGCTCGTTATCCGACAGCCGCGCCATGCCGGGACACACTGTCTATGGCACGTCCAAGGCTGCAATCGCACGCCTGACTCAGCAGATGGCCCGCGAGTGGATAAACAAAGGCATCAACGTCAACGCCTTGGCCCCCGGTTACATCAAAACTGACCTGAACGCGCCCTATTTCGACAGCCCAAAAGGGCAGGCCGTCGTCGCGCAATTCCCGCGCCGCCGTGTGGGGGAACCGGCCGATCTGGACAAAGCGATCCTGTATTTGTGCGACCCCGATCAGCGTTTCTTGACCGGGCAGGTTCTGCGCCTGGACGATGGACAAGGATTATAAACCGATGAAACTTACCCTCGTTACAGCTTTTGCAATCGCCACGGCGATCCCCGCCATGGCGCAAGAAGCCGCCCCCCCGAACGTCCTGCTGGTCTTGCTGGACGATGCGGGGTTCATGGATTTCGGCGCTTATGGGGGCGATGCCGCCACTCCCAATATCGACGCACTGGCCGATCGCGGCGCGATGTTTTCGCGCTACTACACTTCTCCGCAATGCGGGCCTAGTCGGGCCATGCTGATGACTGGCCGTGACAATCACGAAGTCGCACTGGGTTCGATCCCCGAAACCCTTTCCCCTGAAATGCGTCAATACCCAGGCTATACGATGCGTTGGGAAGACGGGTTACCCACTATTGCTTCGCGTCTGAAGGAACGCGGTTACCAGACCTTCATTTCGGGTAAATGGGGCATCGGCGATGTCGGGGAGAACCTACCACATCGGTTCGGTTTTGACCGGTCCTTCGTGCTCGACGCCACTGGCGGAAGCAACTACGATCACACACCATACTTGCCACTCTACAAGACCACAAACTGGTTCGAAGACGGAGCACCGGTCACCCTGCCGGACGCGTTCTATTCCTCAGAGGGCATCGTCGATCGAATGATTGACTATCTGGACGAGTCAGACCCCGAAAAACCATTCTTCAGCTTTGTGTCCTTCCAAGCAATCCATATGCCGATCCAGGTGTCACCAGAGTACCGCGAACATTATGCCGGACGCTTTGAAGACGGTTGGGAGGTGATGCGCGAACAGCGGCTGGAACGTGCGGTTGACCTTGGCCTCGTGCCTGAGAGCACCGAATTGGCACCTTTGCCCGCCTCTTCCCGCGCTTGGGACGACCTAAACTATGAGGAACAGGCCTATTGGGCGCGGTCAATGCAAGTGAACGCCGGTATGTTGGAGTCCGCAGATCACCATTTGGGCCGTCTGCTGGCGCATCTGGAGGCTCAAGGCAAGCTCGACAACACGCTCGTCATCGTGACGTCGGACAATGGCCCCGAATCCCGTGGGGTTGGCGATGCAACCGGAGTACGAGGCGTGGCCGTAAGATCATGGATGCGCCAAAACGGCTGGAACCGCGACGCCGAGACTTTGGGCGAGCGCAATACGATGACCTTTATCGGTGAGGAATGGGCGTCGGTTTCCGCTGCCCCCTTTGCGCTGTTCAAATTCACTGCGACCGAGGGTGGATTGCGCGTGCCACTGGTCATCGCTGGCCCTGACCTGCCCGCCACTGGCGTGCTAGATGGTCGCGCTCATGTCACCGACCTTGTGCCAACGATGCTGGATATCGCCGGAGTAAATCCGGTGGCCCCCGACATTCGCGGCCGCAGCCTGTTGCCAATGTTGAACGGTGAGCGCACCGCGATATATGGCGATGATGACGCGGTCGGTTTCGAGGTCGGCGGCAATTCCGCGCTCTATCGCGGCAACTGGAAGATCTCGCGCATTCCGGAACCATTGGGCGACGGCGAATGGCACATGTACGACCTGTCCACCGATCCGGGCGAGACCACGGACCTTGCAAGCGCCCGCTCCGAATTGTTTCAGGATATGCTGAACGAATACCTTAGCTATGCCGATGAGGTTGGCGTGGTGACCGTTGACGCGAACTACAACCCATTCGATCAAATTGGAAGAAACGCGATCCGGAAAAAAGCAAGCGAATACTGGCCGAGATTGCTTCTTGCAGGGCTTGCTACGCTCACGCTCCTGTTTTTTTCATTCCGTTGGGTCAGACGCCTGTTGCGCCCTTGATCCACCCCCATGCGAACTTCATATGTCACATGAACTGCCAATTTTAGGAGAACTCCCATGTCCTGGCTGAAAATCATACTCATAGCTATCCCGGTGCTTGCCGTCTCGGTCTATTTTGGCCTTCCGCGAGCCCTGAACCTGCTGGGCCTTCATCCGCATTACGAGATCCCCGAATTTGATCTGGCCGGCAAACGCGCCCTGATCATCACCACCAGCCAGGACACACTGGGCGACACTGGCAAGGCAACCGGGGTCTTCCCCTCGGAAATGACTGTGCCTTACTATGCATTTCTGGATGCGGGCATGGAAGTCGACATCGCCTCGATTGGGGGCGGCGAGATTCCAATCGAGCCGCGCACGTGGGGCTGGCCTCTGGCGACGCCTGCCGATTATCGTTTCAAAGTGGACACGATTGCGATGGCAAAATTAACAAGCTCGATCCCCATTTCGGAAGTCGACATAGCCAGATACGATGCAATCTTTTTGTCTGGTGGTTGGGGCGCCGCCTATGACTTTGCCCAATCCGAGGAACTGGCCGCATTGGTTACGGCCGCAAATGCCGATGGCGATGTGATCGGATCAGTTTGCCATGGTGCTCTGGGCCTGGTTAACGCCATGGACACCGACGGAACGCCGCTGATTGAAGGGCGCACCGTGACCGGCGTGACAGATGCCCAGATCGATCAGTTGGGCATTTCGATTACCCCGAAGCATCCCGAATCCGAATTGCGGGCCGCTAACGCGAATTTCGAATCCGGAACCGCCTTTCGTGACATCTTTGCCACCCATGTCAGCGTGGACGGCAACCTTGTCACCGGTCAGAACCAGAACAGCGGTGCCGAAGCGGCGCATCGGATGCTGGAGATACTGGCCGAGTAATACGACGCACCGGGGCGGTCAATGGGAACGCTGACCGCCATCCTTTCCTTCACCCGCCAAAATCGGATCGCGGATTTTGAATGGGACGAGAACACCGGAAAACTTCCAATCAAGGAATAAAGTGATGACAAAACTTCCCCCGCAGCTCCGGATTGGAATACCTGCCCTTGCGATTGCGCTGGCGGCATTGGCTATCACCCCGTGCTGGGCGTGGCCATGGATCGGCGCGATGGCGCTCTATGCCCTGTTCCTGAGCCACTATCAGAACTGGCGCGGTCCACTAACCAAACCCGAGATCGATAGTTTTCTGCAGTCCATGCAGCATGAAACGGACCTCGAAAAATTCCGCGCCTTCCTTGAGGCCGATAATGGCCGCGAGTTCTTCATGTTGAACCTCATTCGCATGACAGACGGCAAATCAAAGCATCCCGACACAGGCGAAGAGATCGCGCCTCACGAGTTGGTTGAGAGCTATTCGCGACCGTTCTTAAAGAAGCTGTTGCTGCGCGGCGGCCACCCCACATTGCTGATGCAGCGTCGGGGTGGCGATGTCGACAGCTGGGGCCCAACTGCCGAGATCGGCGCTAGCTGGGGTTTGACCAACGTGATGCGTTATCGCAGCCGCCGCGACCTAACAGACTTAGCCTGCAGTGCAGACTTTGAGGGCATTCACCGCTTCAAACGCGAAGCCATTGTCGAAACCATCAGCTTTCCGAACAAGATGTTGATGACGGGTTTTGCCGGCCCACGTGTGTTCGTGGCAACGGTACTGATCCTCGCCGCAGCCTTGACCAATATCGCCATTCTGACGCTGAGCTAAGGAATCCCATCATGGACATTTTACACGCTCCCAACGAGAGGTTTCGCGATTTGCCCAAATTTGCGTTCAAACCATACCCCAAAACGATCACCAGCACCGGAGGTCAGGGCATTTTCATCCACCATATCGAAGAAGGTTCGAAGGATGGAACCCCGACTTGGTCCTATTCATATTGCCACATGATCAACCCGCTGGCCGAGGCCGGGCGAATTCTCAGCCTGCCCGCTGGACCAGACGAAATCAACCACATCAACGGCTTCGGGCTCTAAGCTCGTTGTCCGCACACTAACTTTCAGGAGACAGCTATGACAACCATCACCGAACTCTGGGCCAACCGCGCCAATCTGCGCGAGACCAAGACGGTCACACGCCCTGCCCCCGAACTGGGACCAGGCGAAGTTCTGATGAAGATCGAGAAATTTGGCCTGACCGCCAATAACGTCAGCTATGCCATAACCGGCGACTCGATAGGGTATTGGGGTTATTTTCCTGCTGATGACAATTGGGGCAAGGTACCGACGTGGGGCTTTGCCCATGTTATTGAAAGCAATTGCCCCGAGATTGAACTGGGCGAACGGGTCTGGGGATTCTTTCCAATGGCCAGTCATGTTGTGTTGCGACCAGGTAAGGTGATCGCCACCCGTTTTGTCGACACGGCTGAGCACCGCGCGGCCCTGCCGCCGATGTACAACGCCTACATGCGCACGGGCCCTGAGCCCGAAATCCTGAGCCAGTATGAAGATGAGCGTTGCATCCTCTTCCCGCTATTTGCGACGTCTTACATCCTGTATGACTTCCTGATTGACAATAACTTCTTCGGGGCTGATCAAGTGCTCGTAGGTTCGGCCTCGTCCAAGACAGGTTTTGGCCTGGCCCATCTGCTATTCAATGACAAATCACTGGACAAGCGCGTTGTCGGGGTGACTTCGGCCGGCAATGCTGCCTTTTGCGAGAAGCTCGGATGTTTCGACGAAATTGCGATCTACGGCGCAGAAAACGTGCTGGATGCTTCGGCCAAATCGGTCTTTGTCGACATGTCAGGTGACAAGCCCCTAACCGTGCGCTTGCACGAGCATTTCACCAACAACATGCTGGCCACCTGGGTGGTCGGTGCCACCCATTGGGAGGACGGCGGCAAACCGCCCGCGGATCTGCCGGGCGCCAAACCAACCTTCTTCTTTGCTCCCACCCATATGGGCAAACGCGACAAAGATTGGGGGCCTGGCAAGTTCTGGCAAAAAGCCTCCGCCGCCAGTATCAAAGTGACACAGGATACCGCAGCATTGCTAAATATCGTGTCGCGGACTGGCGCGGACGAAGCCAATGCGTCCTGGCTTGGGCTTCTGGACAACAAGGTGCCCGGCAGCACCGGCCTGATTGTCAGCATTTAAAAAGTCCGACGGAGGCCACTGGTAGAAGAACCGCCTTTTTGCCAGAGGCCGCCGTGATCGGCTTGAGGATCATGAAGTTTTGCTGCAGGCCGAAACGATCCACCTTTAACACATTGATCATTGGCGACGCAGTTGGCGAAACGGGGTTCGCAAACTGATCATCGTTCAGTCGCCCGCGCCCTTTTCGGTTTTGGTGATGCCAGGTACGCCGCAGCGTCACCGGCAGAAGGGCAAATAGATCCACAAGGCAAGGCGCTGCTCCGAAAAGCTGCTATCCAATGCCCACAGGTATAGCCTGCTGCCCAAAACCTGTTTCATGCGCGTTTCTGGTCTGGAGCAGCCTCAAAGGGCTCCCAAACCTCAAGATAGTTTCGCCATCCGACCCGACGCGGCAAACGCCGGTCTAGAAAGGGCTCTAGGCCGCAACGCGTGAACAGTGCCCGCACTGTCCCTTGTGCCGTTCTGGGGGCATCATCGAAGGCGTCTGTCATGCGTTGCGAAAGGAAATGCCGGTAGGCCTTGACCGGCACAGGTATCTTGGCCCCGCGCAACTCGATTTGTGTCATCCCGATAACACGGTGACCTTCGATCACTTCGTTGGGCTTCTTGCCTAGCCACTGGTCACAAAAGGCATGATGCGCAGCGTATTCGGTGGAGTACTCCTCGGCCACGTAATTCAGCAGCGACACAAGTGTTGCCGGCGGATCTTCAAGATCGACCATACCGCCGCCCCAAGCCACCGACACCGCGTCCTCGATGTCTTCAAACGCGTTCATCCGCTCAGTCCAGTCAAAGACGTAGGGCGCACACTCCTGCATAAGTGCCAGCGGCAACCGGTCGCGCCCAAGGTGGGCGAATAACGGACCAAAAAGAGCATAGTCCGCGATGGTAGGACCCCCTCCCAACAGGTATGGCATCACCGCGAAATGCGCGTTCAGACGATCCAGAAAATCCAGATAGGCCGCTTCGATCATCGCCGCATTCTCGGCGGTGGTCCCAATCATCGCGGTATATTTGCGTAAGAAACCCGACAGCTTCTCGAAATCTGCGTCGTTTTCCGCTTCGTTTTTGCCCAACGGTAGGGCTTCGCGGAAAATATGCCGAACAAATGGCGTTTGCTCAGGTAAGTTCCAGCGATAGTGCATCGCGGGGCGCACAAGACCTTCGTTTCCAAACAAATCGAAGAGCCGCGCGACGACATTCAACGCAGGATCATCCGGGTAGACTGGAAAGCGGCGGAGCCCGCTGGTTTCGAAATGGTCGATGATGAGTGAACCATCCTGCAGCAGTGTGCCGTCGGCCAGTTCCACAACAGGAATAATGCGTCGCCCGATTGCCGGGTAGATCACCTTGAACGCACGATCCGAACCCGACGCGCGTTCGGTAAAGGCAATGCGTTGATGGCGCAGATAAGAGCGCACTCTTGCAGTATAAAGCGACAACTTACCACCGTAGAGAATCACTTGGCCCGTCATATCAGTTCACCTTTCGCGGAATCAGTTGGGCCAATAAATAAGGGCATCGCCTTCGACCATCTCTTCGGCCAGATGCTTGTCGATGGCGAGTGGCCCAGAAACGACTGACTGCGCCTGTGGTTCCGCTCCGGCCCAGTGCGCCTCGATCAGTGCGCGCAGTTCCGCCACCTTTTCCGGCTCGACTTCGACCAGGTTGGTCTGCTCGGTTGGGTCGCTATTTAGATTGAACAGCCAAGTTTGCTCTGATCCCGGGTTAATTTGAAGCTTCCAACCACCGGCCTGCACCACGCGGTAATCTGACGTGCCCCAATGGATCGCGTCATCAGGCCTGGTCAGGCGGTCGGCGTCGGCCCAAAGAGGAGCCATGTCACGCCCGTTGATCGTGCGGTCATCCGGCAGCACTGCACCGCCGGCGGCAACCAGCGTGGGCATAAGATCAAGATGCGTCACAGGCGCGCCGATCTTTGTGCCGGACGCAATGGTTCCCGGCCAGGTCATCGAAAGCGGCACTCTCAGGCCTCCTTCGAAAAACGTGTTCTTCCAGCCGCGATATGGCGCATTGACCCCGTCAATGCCGATATAATCTGGTGCACCATTATCGCTGGACAGAACCACGATTGTATTGTCGGCGATGCCCTCGACCTCAAGCGCCTCCATGACGCGCCCAACCGAACGGTCAAGCGAGCGCATCATCGCCGCATAAACCCGCCTGCGGTGCGGCTGAATATCCCCCACGGCCTCAAAGTCCTCTCTGGTGGCTTGCAAGGGTACATGTGCGCCCCAATGCGCCAGATAGAGGAAAAATGGACGGCCGGCGTTGGCCTCGATGGCGCGCACGGCATGGTCAGTGAAATAGTCGGTCAAATAGCCCTTCGGCGCGAACCAGTCGCCGCCATCCTGCATTACAGCGTATTGCAGCCGCGCCCAAAGAAATTTGTCGATGGAAGAAAACGGCAGTTCGGCATTTATCACGTTCGGGTCATCGACGGGTAGGAACAGCCCGCTGGCAAACATCAGGTCTTCGTCAAAGCCCTGATCTTTGGGCAGCATTCCCCTTTCACGACCCAGGTGCCATTTGCCGATATGCATTGTATGATACCCGGCCTCGCGCAAGGTCTCAGCCATGGTGATTTCGGCCCCCGGCAGGCCTCGCGAGTTGTATGTAGGATTGGCATCATCCGCCGCCCTGTCGTAGAGGTATTCAGGCCGCCCCATGGGGTTGTAATTGCCGATTGCCGCGATCATCCGTCCCATGCCATCGGGCGTTGGTGTCGTATCGTAGCCGGTGCTGGCCGCATCCCGCCCCGTTAGGATCGCCGCGCGCGACGGAGCGCAATTGGCATGCCCGGCATAGGCGTTGGTAAACACTACCCCCTGGGCTGCCAGCCGGGCGATATTAGGCGTCTCGATGATGCCCTCGCCAAAGCCGCTGAGGTCATTTATCCCTACATCATCCAGCAAGATCAAAATGATATTAGGTTTGTCGGCGGGCAGGACTTCAGTTTTCTCGGGGCCCCTTTCCCATGTAACCGGGCGGTTGGGGTGCACCTCAGGACGATCCCGGTTGGCGACGATATATAGCAGGATATCCATCCGCTTGGCATATCCAACAACACCCGCCATCAGTATCAGCGCCACCGCGCCTAGTATGATCTTTTTCCACATTGCCTCGCCCTCCCCGACCGGTGCAATTGTATTGTCACATTAAATGTCAACTTATTGCAAGAGACAAAAAGCACAAGCCCGGTGTCGTTGCGTCGCTATGCCGATTTAAGGAGAGACGCTGATTGAAACGACCGATTGCATCTGCTTTCCTGACACAGGCTATGCCTTTAGTGAGGGAACGGAATGACCGGCACAACAAAACCAATCGAACTTCTTGGTGCTCCGGCCTCACCGTATACACGCAAAATGCTCGCCTATCTGCGCTATCGCGGCATCCCTTATCGCTTTCATATCGGCACGCCTGACAGCCTGAAGGGTTATCCGCAGCCAAAGCCGCCGCTCTTTCCCACCTTCTACCTGCCAGATGATGCAGGCGAATTGCAGGCGGTCACCGACAGCACCCCGTTGATCCGCCGGTTCGAGGGGGAATATGCGGGGCGCTCCGCCCTGCCCGATGATCCCGTCGCCCGGTTCCTTCAGGACATTGTCGAGGATTACGCCGACGAATGGCTGACCAAGATGATGTTCCATTATCGCTGGGCCGTGCCGGAAAATGCCGATCATGTCGCGCCGCTGCTGGTCTACTGGATGATGCCCCAAGCTGCGGAAGGCCCTGCCAATGCCTTTGCCGCAAGTTTTGCCGCGCGCCAGATCGGGCGCCTTGGCGTCGTGGGGTCGAACGATACGACCGCCGCAATCATCGAAGCCAGCTACCTGCGCGTCCTGAAACTTCTGGACAGCATTGTAGCGTCCCGGCCGTTCCTGTTCGGTACCCGTCCCTCGGCCGCCGACTTCGCGGTTTTCGGCCAGTTCACCCAACTGCTGACGATCGAGCCGACCTCTGCCGCGATCGCGCGTGAAAACGCACCGCGCCTGCGAGTCTGGATCGACCATCTTGAAGACGCCACCGGCAACGCCGCTGACGAAAACGGCTGGCTGTCGCGCGAAGAGGCCGCCACCACCTTGCGCCCGCTTTTGTCCGAGATCGGCCGAACCTATGCCCCTTACATGCAAGCCAATGCTGCCGCCCATGCGGCGGGCGAAAAAGAGGTCATGGTTGAGATCGACGGAGCGCCCTGGACACAGGCCACGTTCCCCTATCAGGCCAAATGCTTGCGTGTGCTGCGCGAAAGCTTCGCCAAACTAGCCGCGCCCGATCAGGCGGCAGTGCACAACGCACTCGAAGGGACCGGTTGCGAGATCCTCACGTCCCCAGCCTAACTGGGATCCTTCACAATGCGAAAGCCTGTATGCGCAGTTGAGAAATCGGGCTCAAGGCTTTCGCGTGCCGCGGCACGGTAACGGCGGCAGTAGTTCGCCCCACACAGATAGGACCCGCCCTTGATGGTAAATTGCGGACTGCCGTCGCCGAAAGGGGTTTCGGTCCATTCCCAGACGTTGCCGATCATGTCATAGGCCCCGATCAGGCTGGCCCGGTAACATCCCACCGGCGCCGTGCCGATGAACCCGTCCTCGGCGGTGTTCAGCACCGGAAATATGCCGTTCCAGGTATTGGCCCGGATTTCGCCATCGGGGCCACGAAGGCCCGATTCTGGGTCATCCGGATCAAACAGCCCAAGGCTGGCGGCATATTCCCACTCAATCTCGTTGGGGAGCCTTCCCCCGGCCCAGGCTGCATAAGCGCGCGCATCCGTCAGGCTGACATGCACCACCGGATGGCGGCCCAGCCCGTCGAGATCCGATCCTGCCCCACCAGGCGATCGCCAAGTCGCGCCTTCATCCAGCTTCCACCAGGACAAAAGGTCCGAAGGCGTCTCGGTCTCGACAAACCCCGCCGAACCACCGGTCCGCTCGGCCTCAGTGACATAGCCGGTGGCGGCCACAAAAGCAGCGAACTGGTCATTGGTCACCTCGGTGACGGACAGCAAGAACGGCGAGACATGCAGCTTTATCGGTCCGCCTTCTTCGGGATAGATCGCATCAGCGCCCTTGACGAACCCGCCGCCCGGCACCTGCACGAACCCGCCAATGTCAGCCTCGGCCAGAACACAGCTTTGCGCCGTCCCATCCCCGCCCGGCCACCAGAGAAACGCGCCCGCCAGACCAAGAGCCACCAGGCCAGACAGTGAGACCAGCCAGCGCATCTTTTTATTCTGCACTGGTGATTAAGGCATTGGCTATACGGCGCACAACTGCCTCTGCCGCAAGGGGTGAGAGGCCCTGGTCCATGCGCAGGTTAATCCAGCAAGCAATCCCCATCGCCTCGTCCAAGGCAGCGAAAAGTACATCGTCCAAGATCACACTTTCCGGCAACACCGACTTCAGCGAAGCGCGCTCAATTTCGAGAAACTGGCGATACTCCTCCAATAAGAACTTCGACTGGAACCGGCGCAATGATGCAGCCAAGCGAACGGGCAGGATATATTCCCAAATTTCCAGTCGGCGCTGCATTTGTTCTTCAAACTGTCCGCGCCAGTCGGTTGCCAAGTATGGCTGCAGGAATCTTGGTAAAATTTCTCTCCCCATATCGCCCGCAATTTCTCGCAACAGGCTTTCCATGTCATCGATTTGGCGAAACACCGTACGAATGCTCAGGCCAGAATGTTCCGATATGTCGATGGCCCGCGGGGAATAGTTGCCGGCGCGGATCAGGGTGAGGATCGATGTCTTGATCTTGTCCCGGCTGCGCGCACTGCGCTGCTTGCGACCGTCTGTTTTTTCTTTTTTCGCAACGGGTTCTGCCTTGACTGCCACTGCTGTATTCCTTTCAGATCAACCATTCCCAACAACCTATTTGAACGGCTTCCTAAATTCCAGCACTTAGAAAAACGACCACGTCAGTCCGGTTGAGCGCTTTGATTGTACCGCCCTTAAGCATTTTATTGACATGTTTAATGACATTACTTTAGACATTTCGCAAGAGACGGAAGATCGCCGAAAGACAAATACTAAACGGCGCGCTTCACATCTACAGGAGTTTACCGATGAAAACAGTCACAATCTTCGCATTCGCGTTAGCAATCAGCGCAACAGGCGTACAGGCCGGATGGAACGTGGCCGATGCCTGCGCTGCTGGGCTATCTGGGGACAGCAAGTTGATTTACGACAAGGTGAAACCGAAGATCGTTGTAGGCGACAGGTCCGGCAACGAGGCGCGGATAACATCCACGGTCAAGGAAATGGTATCCAATGGCGAAGTTGCCTTTTTCGGGGTCAGGGGCAATGCCAAACAGGCCGTGGCTTGCCTGCAAAAGGTGAATTCCTGAATCCTGGAAACCATGCACCGGGTCGGACCTGGAAAGATAGGTATTCATGTCCTTTGACAGTCTGAGAAGGAGATGGGATTCGAACCAAGGAGACGATATACGTCGTTCTAAGGTAGCAATGAACGTGGCAATTTCTAAAAGTGCCAAAACGCAAGAAGCGCCCCTATGGACGCTACTGCATTGTAATCGTTTAGTTAGACTTGGTTGCGGGAGTAGGATTTGAACCTACGACCTTCAGGTTATGAGCCTGACGAGCTACCGGGCTGCTCCATCCCGCGCCAGGTACAGGTTTCATAAACCTACTGCCAAAGGATCACAAGCCCCGAAGCAAAGAATTTGCAAGAGATTTTGATGAGCCAAGAAGGATAGGTTCAAAACTTTGCAGTTTTTTTGTTTCGAGTGCTAGAACAGAGGCTGCATAAGCGTTGGCTTTTCAACAGAGACCAACCAGCCCAGCCGCGCATGAAGAGCCTTCGCTAGGCCGTAATGCGGGGCCGGCCTGACACCACAGCGGTTAGTCGCGCTTCAATGAAAACCATGCGATTCTCTGCCTGGGTTTTTGAAATATCGCGCTGCCAGCTTAGCTCAAGCGCATCAGCCCCTGCAGCCTTCGCCTGCGTTGTCGCCTGATCTCTCAAGATCTGCTCAAGCGTTTCAAGCGCCAGTGTTTCTTGCGTAAAATCCTGCGTGCCCGCGCCGCTATGGACGCGAAACACACCTTCTGTGGGCGCGGTCACCGTACCGCTGGCGCGCATCGTTATCTGCCCGACAACTGCGCCGATAGCATTTGCAACATCGCCATGCTGGGGAAGCAGCATTGGGCAGTTCAGGCGCGCCCCAACCGCCGGGTAATAGCTTGGCGCCGAAGCGCCCAAACCTACCACAGGCAAGTTTAGGCCAGCATCCAGTTTTATCAATCCACGATGCCCGCTTAGCCCACGTTCCAGCAAGATATGCCCTGCCAAATCTTGCGAGGCCAAGCCAAAGCTTTGCGCTTCTTCGGCAAAAGCCACGTCTAACAAGGCAGTGGAGGTTTGGCGAGTGAGTTGATCGATTATCATATCCGCCATATCTTGTGGGCTTTTTGCCAAACGCTGCCCGGCGCCCGTGCGCCGCCGCCCAAAAACGCTAAGGGCTTTTTGCGCCGCACCGCGATCCCAAAGTTGCGAAGCGCCCAGAAAATGGCTGGCATCCGAAGGCGTTAAAGCTGCAATTTGTATCACCCCCCGCGACAGCAAGCGGCGCAAAACCTGCTGCTCTAACCGGCTTTTCAGCACCTTATCCAAGGGTTGAAAATCAAGGGTGAGGCGCTGATAAAGCGCCAGATCGCGGCCTTGTAACCCTTGCATAGCCTGCCCCGCAAGGCGGCGCACAAAACGCCCATCATATTCGCTCGGAAGCGCCGTATGGAGCTGACGATCTAACGCATCATGCACCAGATCGGGGGCCTCTATCGCCGCCAAGCAAATTGGCAAAACGCGTTTGGGCCCCAGCAAAACGCCACCCTGCAACCCTTCAGATAAGAAATGAACTTCGCTATCGCCCCCCAAACCAGAGGTGCGCATAGCAACAGCCTCCACCATGGTGCGATAAGGGCCCACTTGGGCCCCCTGCGAATCCAGCGCTGGTTGCCCGTTGCGCAAAACGGCAATATCCGTGGTGGTGCCACCAATATCAGAAACCAAAGCTGTTTTTTCACCGGTGAGCCACCGCGCGCCCACCAGCGAGGCAGCAGGCCCGCTTAGAATGGTCTCAATGGGTTTGTCGCGCGCCAGCTGCGCCGAAATCAAGGCCCCATCGCCGCGCACCACCATCAAGGGCGCCAGAATACCAAGCGCCGTTAATTTGAAGCTTGCCCGCTCAATCAAACCATCAATCATCCCAATCAAACGGGCGTTTAACACCGATGTGAGCGCCCGCTTTGGCCCATTTAATTTCGAGGATAGCTGATAAGACGCGCTGACCGGCTTTCCCGAGACCGCGCGGATAAGCTGGCTGGCCGCTTCTTCATGCGCCGGATTGCGCGTGGCGAACTGCCCGGCCACGGCAAAAGCTGACACCCCGGTTTGAGCCTCTACCCAGCTTTGCAAGGCGCGCAGATCCAAAGGCTGCTGCTCCGATCCTGAATGATCATGCCCCCCAGGTAATTCGATGGCCGGATCACCGGCCAATACCTCAGACAGGCCATGGCGGATCAGATCACCGGGGCGAAACCCGATATAGACCAATCCCACCCGTCCGCCTTGCCCTTCAACCAACGCGTTCGTGGCCAATGTGGTTGATAGCGAGGCCATCGCGATCTCTTCCGGTTTGATCCGCGAGGCGGCCAAAACCGTCGCGACAGCCTTGCCAATGCCCTCGGCCAAATCTGAACGCGTGGTTAAGGATTTTGCGCTGGCGATCACCTCTGTTTCATCGCGCAGCAAAACTGCATCCGTAAAAGTACCACCCGTATCAACGCCCAGTAAAACGGCCATCTGATCCTCTTAATGATTGACTGTTGCAGCTGCCTGCGCCCGCACCTAATCGCAATTAAAGCCAAAAGAAAGACAGATTACGACACAAAGCCGCGGATCAAAGCCGCTTTCGACCGGTTAAAGTTTTTCAAGCTGCGCTTGCGCCCAAATCGCTGCCTCTGCGACCGTTGGGTCAGGGTCTGATTGCAGGCGGGCGGCCACCGCTGCCAACTCAACCTGCTGCGAATTTCCGATCGCATAAAGCACATTGCGTATAAAACGATCACGGCCGATTCGTTTGATCGGACTGCCCGAAAATTTCTGGCGAAATTCGGCATCTTTTAGCATCGCCAGCTCAGCCAATTTTGGCGCGGTTAAATCTTCGCGCGCGTGAAAGCGCATATCTTGCGCGGTTTGTGCAAATTTATTCCACGGGCATGCCGCCAAACAATCATCGCAACCATAAATGCGATTTCCCATCTGCGCCCGTAAATCAAGATCCACCGGGCCTTTATGTTCAATCGTCAAATAGGAAATGCAACGCCGCGCATCCAGCTGATATGGCGCTGGAAAAGCCTGCGTCGGGCAAGCCTGCAAACACGCCTGACAGGATCCGCAATGATCCGGCTCTTTTTCATCCAGCGGCAAATCGAGCGTTGTAAAAATCGCGCCCAAGAAAAACCAATTGCCCAGCGATCGGCTGACCAAATTGGTATGTTTGCCTTGCCAGCCAAGCCCAGCAGCCTGCGCCAAAGGTTTTTCTGGCACCGGCGCCGTATCCACAAACACTTTAACAGCGCCACCCTGCTCGGCGATCAACCAACGGGCCAAGGCTTTCAGACGCTTTTTAATAACATCATGGTAATCTTTATTTCGGGCATAAACAGAAATTGTACCGCGATCCGGCTGCGCCAAAACCGCCATCGGATCTTCGCTGGGCGCGTAGGACCGCGCCAGCATTATAACCGATTTCGCCTCTGGCCACAGGGCGCTGGGATCCGAACGCCAGGCTTGTCGATCTTCCAGCCAAGCCATTTGTCCGTGATAATTTTTGGCCAAAAATGCGCGCAAATCGGCCTGCATCTGGGGTACGGCCGAGGGTTGGCAAATCGCCAGTTGATCAAAACCTTCCCCCTTGGCCTGCGCCAAAAGCCGCTGTTTAAGCTCTTGCATCAGATCCCGGCCCAATATAGAGCGCCGCGCCTCTGCCTGAGCCGCACGCCATGTTAGAAATCCAAATCATTGTAATGTTTGGGCGGTGGAAACCCCGGCACTTGATCTGCCAGAATACTTCGAAACGCAGGGCGAGATTTGATTTTAGCGTACCAATCTTTCACAATAGCCGAACGATTCCAATCCACATCCGAAATATAATCAAGCACTGACAGATGCGCGGCAGCTGCAAAATCTGCCAGCGTCATCTGATCCCCCGCAAGCCAGCGGCGCTGGTCCAACAGCTCAGACATATAATCAAGATGAAATTTTATCGCCTTCATACCTGCAATCACGTGTTTGCTTTCGGGAAAACCCTCGCCGGTGATTTTCTTGATCACCCGCTCATTTAGCAATTTTACCGTCACGTCTTTGTGAAACTTATCATCGAACCACGTAATCAAACGGCGCATTTCGTATTTGTCCAAAGCGGTTTTGGGCAGCAGCGCTGGATCGGGGTATAAATCCTCAAGAAATTCGCAAATTGCCGCGCTTTGAGTGAGATAGCCGCTTTCATGGCGCAAAATCGGAACTTGCCCAGCCGGATTACGGCGCAAAAAATCCGTACTGCGCTCCCAGTATTTTTCATCGACCAGCTCAACCTCAACGCGTTTTTCAGCAAGGGTCAGCCGAATTTTCCGACAAAACGGCGAGAGAGGGGCATGATACAAGCGCAGCATTTCAGACTTTCAAAACAAATAACGTCTCACTTTGAATGCCTTGTCAGAGCGGGTTTTTCAATCCTTCAAACGCCAATTTATCCTGCTTGGCACGATTATATCGCCTAAGCCGGTTTGCCAAAGACGCGTCTGACAAAGGCAGCGCGCTTGGGCTCTTTTAACCAAGGGCCCAAGCGCTGCTGTGCTTATTCAGCCGGAATGCTTTTGGCTTCATCCGATAAAGGATGCGGCAGATGCACCAACATCTCTTTAGGACAAACTTGCAAAAAGTGATCTTTTTCCACATCCCATTGGCGCAAAATATCATGCGCCTTAGGGCTGCCGGTTTCTTCAGCATGGCGTGAAATCAAAGATTTCAACTGCTCTTGCCAATGCACAATCGTGACCGGACAGGTGACCAATGTTTCCATATTCATCCGGCTTTGCGCCAGCGAGTCTGGATCATAAATATAGGCCATGCCACCCGTCATACCGGCGCCAAAATTGGCCCCGACAGTGCCCAGAATCACCGCAACGCCGCCGGTCATATATTCGCATCCATTGCTGCCGCAGCCTTCAACCACAGCCTTGGCACCTGAATTGCGCACGCCAAAGCGCTCACCGGCGCGCCCGCTTGCGAATAAATGGCCATCGGTGGCGCCATAAAGGACCGTGTTGCCGATAATTGTATTATCCGCCGCCACCAAAGGGCTGGTCATTGCAGGACGCACCACAATCATGCCCCCTGACAGCCCTTTGCCAACATAATCATTGGCATCCCCCGACACTTGCAGCTTCAGCCCGGGCGCGGCAAAGGCGCCCAAAGATTGGCCCGCGCTGCCCGTAAGCTTGATCGTTAGGTGATCCTCTTGCAGCGCATTGCGCATACCGAATTTGGTTACAATATGGCTGGATATGCGTGTGCCGACGGTGCGGTGGGTGTTTTGAACCGAATAAGACAGCTGCATTTTTTCGCCATCTTGTAAAAACCGCGCCGCGTCGCGCACAATTTCAGCATCCAGCGTATCGGGAACCGTATTGCGGGGACGGTCACGGTTATACACAACCGTATCAGCCCCATCGACGCGGATCAAAAGTGGGTTCAAGTCCAGATCATCCAAATGTTCGGCGCCCCGGCTGACTTGCCCGAGCAGATCGGCCCGACCAATGATCTCATCCAATGAGCGCGCGCCAATACTCGCCAGAATTTCGCGCACCTCTTGCGCATAGAAGGTGATCAAATTCACGACTTTATCCGCAGAGCCGGTGAATTTTGAGCGCAGCTCTTCGTTTTGCGTGCACACGCCGACCGGGCATGTGTTGGATTGGCACTGCCGCACCATAATACAGCCCATCGCAATCAATGCTGCGGTACCGATGCCAAATTCTTCGGCCCCCATCATCGCAGCCATGATGATATCACGACCCGTGCGCAACCCGCCATCGGTGCGCAAAGTAATGCGGTCGCGCAGATTGTTCATCGCCAACACTTGATGGGCCTCGGTCAATCCCATTTCCCATGGCAAACCGGCAAATTTGATCGAGGTTGCCGGAGAAGCACCAGTGCCCCCATTATGGCCGGAAATCAAAATCACATCTGCTTCAGCTTTTGCAACCCCGGCCGCGATCGTGCCCACGCCTGAAGAGGCGACCAATTTAACTGTCACTTTGCAGCGCGGGTTGATTTGTTTCAAATCATAGATCAGCTGCGCCAGATCCTCGATCGAATAAATATCGTGATGTGGAGGCGGGGAAATTAACGTAACGCCCTTGGTAGAATGGCGCAAACGGGCGATCAAATCGGTGACCTTCATGCCCGGCAGCTGACCGCCTTCACCTGGTTTCGCTCCTTGCGCGACCTTAATCTCAAGCTCTTCACATTGGTTGAGATATTCCGCAGTCACGCCAAAGCGGCCCGAAGCAACTTGCTTAATTTTCGCCGATGGGTTGTCACCATTGGGTTCGGGGTGAAAATGCGCTGGATCCTCGCCCCCTTCGCCGCTATCCGATTTGGCACCGATGCGGTTCATCGCGACGTTTAGCGTTTTATGCGCTTCCGGGCTTAAGGCCCCCAAAGACATACCCGGCGTCACAAAGCGCCGACGAATCGCCGTGATGCTTTCCACTTCCTCTAATGGCACAGGATCACCGATCGGCTTCACAGCCAGCAAATCGCGCAAATGAATTGGCGGGTTTGATTGCATGCGGGCAGAATATTGTTTCCATAAATCAAAGCTGGCCCGATCACAGGCGGTTTGCATCATATGCATGGTCTGGGCCTCCCAAGCGTGGGTTTCACCAGTTTTGCGCGATTTATAAAACCCGCCCATCGGCAAAACACCCGTGGCACCCTGCCAAGCGGCCGCGTGAATTTCTTCTGCTTTTTTCTGCACGCCGCTGACGCCAATGCCCGAAATCCGGCTCATCAAGCCCGGGAAATATTCAGCGCACATCGCACGGCTAAGCCCAACAGCTTCAAAATTCAAACCGCCCCGATAGGAAGAAATCACCGAAATACCCATTTTCGACATGATTTTCAGCAAGCCTTGATCGATCGCCTCGCGATAGCGCGACACAACCTCTGTCAGGGTTCCGTTCAGCAAGCCGCGCTCAATGCGATCGTTCAAACTGTCCTCGGCCAAATAGGCATTCACCACCGTTGCCCCCGCGCCAATCAAAACCGCAAAATAATGCGGATCAATGCATTCTGCAGACCGCACATTCAGCGAACAGAACGTACGCAAGCCTTTGCGGGTGAGATGGCTGTGCACCGCAGAGGTGGCCAAAATCATCGGCATGGCGATTTTTTCTGCATTAGAGGCATGATCGCTCAAAACCAAATGGCCCGCCCCCGAACGTACGGCATCTTCTGCCTCTGCCCGGATGCGCTCCAAGCCTGTTTGCAGAGCTGATGGCCCCGAGCCAACGGCAAAGCTACAGTCAATCTCAACCATCGGCGCGTTAAAATGCCGGGTCAATTCCTCCCATTGCGCATTTCCAACGAAGGGGCTGTCAAGCACCAGAATTTCAGTTTGCGCGCTGCTTTCATCCAATACGTTTTTAAGATTTCCAAACCGCGTTTTTAGGCTCATCACGCGGTATTCGCGCAAGCTGTCAATCGGCGGGTTGGTCACTTGCGAGAAATTTTGCCGGAAATAATGCGACAAGGGGCGATATTTTTTCGACAAGACCGCGCTCGGCGTATCATCACCCATCGATGCAAGCGTTTCTTTGCCATCTTCGGCCATCGGAGCCAGAATTTGTTCGAGCTCTTCGATCGAATATCCCGCAGCAATCTGCCGTTGACGCAAATCTGCGCCGGTAAACAGCGGGGCTTCGGTGACGCGTGCCAAAGGCGCGTCTAATTCGTTGATTTTTTCAACCCAGCTGCCAAAGGGCTGCGCGGCCGCCAATTTATCTTTGATCGCTGTGTCATGGTATAATTTTCCATCACTCATATCGACCGCGAGCAATTGCCCCGGGCCCAAAGCGCCCTTTTCGCGCACCGTGGCCTCGTCAACCGGCACCATGCCGGTTTCGGATCCGGCGATCAGCAAGCCATCGCCTGTCACCACATAACGCATCGGGCGCAATCCATTACGGTCCAGCCCAGCGCAAACCCAGCGACCATCGGTCATCGCCAACGCCGCAGGGCCATCCCATGGCTCCATCACAGAATTGCAATAAGAATACATATCCCGCCAAGCATCGGGCAGGTCTTTGCCCTGCTTTGACCAGGTTTCAGGCACTAACATGGTTTTCGCCATTGGCGCATTACGCCCAGCGCGCACCAAGGCCTCGAACACCGCGTCAAGCGCCGCAGAATCAGAAGAGCCACTTGGCACGATGGGTTTAATGTCTTCAGCCGTCTCGCCAAATGCCGTACTTGCCATGCGAATTTCATGGCTTTTCATCCAATTCACATTGCCTTTCAGCGTGTTGATTTCGCCATTATGCGCGAGCATCCGAAACGGCTGCGCCAACCACCATTGCGGAAAAGTGTTTGTGGAATAGCGCTGATGATAGATGGCAAAGGCGCTGGTGAAGCGCTCATCCATCAAATCAGGATAGAACACCGCCACTTGTTCGGCCAACATCATGCCTTTGTAAATAATCGAACGGCAAGATAGCGAGGCAATGTAAAGTTGTCCGACACCCGACGCGGCCGCAGATTTTTCAATCCGGCGACGGATCACGTAGAGATCGCGCTCAAACGTTTCTTCATCTACCCCTTTGGAGTTGCTGATCAGAATTTGTTCGATTTCGGGCCGCGTTGCGTTGGCTTTTTCACCCAAACAACTGACCTCAACGGGCACGTGCCGCCACCCATAAATATAATAGCCCATCCGCAGAACTTCGCTTTCAACGATGCTTCTGCAGGTTTCCTGAGCGCCAAAATCTGCGCGGGGTAGAAACACCTGCCCCACCGCCACCAGCTCATCCTGGCGCGGTTCATGACCCGTCCGGCGGATTTGATCATAGAAAAACCGCACGGGTATTTGCACGTGGATGCCGGCACCGTCGCCGGTTTTTCCATCTGCATCCACAGCGCCGCGGTGCCAAACCGCCTTCAACGCGGCAATGCCATTTTCAACAACTTTGCGGCTGGCCTTGCCATTGATCGACACCACCAAACCTACGCCGCATGAGGCATGCTCATCCTCTTCGCGATACAGGCTGTTCTGCGTCATCCATTGGCGCTTTTGGTCCTGTTGCTTCATCCAATCTGGCCCAAAGGCCGTGGTGTTTTCATATGTCATGGATCATCTCCTTATGCGGCGGCGACCAAATTGCCCTAAGCCATTTAATGGCGGGCGTCAGCGCGGCCTTTTATCTCTTTATTCTGCGGCGATGGCAGCCGAAGGTTGCAGCTCGGCAATGATCGCATTGGCCGTATCCTGCCCATCTTTAATGGCCCAAACCACCAAGGAGGCCCCGCGCACGATATCACCCACTGCGTAAACCCCCGGAAGCGCCGTTTTCCCGCTCCCAAACTCCGCTTTTACGGTGCCCCAGCGGGTCACGGGCAATTCGGGTTGGTCAAATAAATGCGGTAGATCTTCCGGTTCAAAGCCCAGCGCTTTGATCACCAGATCCGCCTTTTCGACATAGCGGCTGCCTTCGATCACTTCGGGCATCCGCCGTCCGGTGGCATCAGGCGCCCCAAGGCGCATTTTATGGCCCAGCACGCCGCGCACCGGGCCAGCTTGCCCGGCGACCGTTTTCACATCCTGGATCTTCAAATCATTTACAAAGGCTTCTGGCGCGGATAGCCATTCAAAAACAACGCCTTCTTCCTCGGCATTTTCAACTTCCCGCTGCGATCCGGGCATATTGGCGCGGTCGCGGCGGTACATGCATTTGACCGAGGTGGCCCCTTGGCGGATCGCCGTGCGCACGCAATCCATCGCCGTATCACCACCACCGATCACCACCACGTTTTTATCTGCAGCATTCAACGCACCGCTGGTAAACTCTGGCACGTCATCGCCAAAATTTTCACGGTTTGACGTGGCCAGAAAATCCAACGCTTGCACAACGCCCGACAGCGCGCCGCCCGGAACATCTAGATCGCGGATTTTGTAAACGCCAGTTGCCACAATCACCGCATCATGCTGGGCGCGAAGCGCTTCAAACGTGATGTCTTCGCCGATATTGCAATTCAACTTAAGCGTCACCCCGCCATCGACCAATTGCTGGTTGCGACGCATAACAATGTCTTTTTCCAGCTTGAAGCCGGGAATACCATAGGTGAGCAATCCACCCGCTCGGTCATAGCGGTCATAAATCGTCACCTGAAACCCTGCTCGGCGCAGCCGATCCGCGGCGGCCAAACCACCGGGCCCTGCACCGATAATACCAACCGATTTATCAAGCTCGCGCGCGGGGGCCAAAGGCTGCACCCAGCCTTCTTGCCATGCGGTATCGGTGATATATTTCTCGACAGCCCCAATCGTGACAGTTTCATGCCCCGATTGCTCAATCACGCAATTGCCTTCGCACAGACGGTCTTGCGGACAGATCCGCCCGCAGATCTCCGGAAAACTATTGGTCGCCTGCGACACCTCATAGGCTTCTTGCAGGCGGCCCTCGGCGGTTAAGTGCAACCAATCAGGGATGTTGTTGTGAAGCGGGCAATGCGACTGGCAATAAGGCACCCCGCATTGGCTACAGCGGCTGGCCTGTTCTTTTGCCTTCTCGGCTGCGAATTCGGCGTATATTTCTTTGAAATCTTCTGCACGCTCGGTTGCGCTGCGTTTTTTTGGCATATCGCGTTCGATCGACACGAATTTTAACATTGGCTGCTTGGCCATGAGAGCCTCCTAATTTCGATTTTTGGTTATTTAGCGGAAGCCTCTCAAAAAGAAAAGGCAGAAATGCTGACGTTTATTTTCATTCACACCCTGAAATGGAAAAGGATTGACAATTAAAATCAAAAAGTAAGTCCGATTCGGACTTAAAAAGAGTGTTCCTATTATAAATCTGTTGGTTATATGATGGGATTGCACGATTAGAAGGTTCAAAATGCCCCTGCTTCATTTGATTATCTTAGCTATTATTCAAGGGGTTACCGAATTTCTTCCTGTTTCCTCAAGCGCCCATTTGATCTTATTTCCTGCGCTCACCGGCACCACAGATCAAGGGCCTGTTATCGATGTCGCCGTCCATTTGGGCACGCTGCTCGCCGTTATGCTGTATTTTCACGGCGAGGTGCGGAAGATCTTTTTTGGCGCCAGCCACCTGTTGAAAGGCAGAGCCACGCAACCCGAGGCCAGATTCGCGCTATACCTGATCTACGCCACCCTGCCCGCCATCGCCGTCGGCTTTATGCTCAAACTTTCTGGTGTGAGCTTCGCGATGCGCGAAAATGTTGCGCTGATCGGCTGGGCGATGCTGGGATTCGGACTGCTTCTCTGGTGGGCTGATCGACGCCCCAAAAGCCTGAAAACTGTTTCAGATTTCAGCCGAGGCGATGCGCTGAAACTAGGCCTCTGGCAAGCGCTAGCGCTTATTCCGGGCACTTCGCGATCCGGCATCACCATCACCGGGGCGCTCTTGGCAGGCTATAGTCGGCACGAAGCCGCGCGCTTATCCATGCTGATGTCAATCCCGGTGATCCTCGCCGCGACAGCGCTGGCCAGCCTTGATCTGATTGCCGAGGGAGCGACCACACGATTGCGCGATGCGGCATTGGCCGCCGCTTTTGCAGCCTTCTCAGCGTTCATTGCTTTGGGGCTTATGATGCGCCTGCTGCGCAGCATCAGCTTCACGCCTTATGTGATCTATCGGGTGGTTTTCGGGGCTGGCCTGATCCTTTGGGCCAGCCTTTAAACCACGCAGTCACTGTGCTAGTGACGTGCTCAGAGCATCTAATGCAGCAAAAGGACGAAACGATGGCCCGCATGATTTTTATGCTGAACGGACCGAATTTGAATCTGTTGGGAAAACGCCAACCTGAACTCTACGGGCATGACACATTACACGATATTGCCCGCGATTGCGATTTGACCGCTGACCAACTGGGCCTGACGTTGACGCATTTGCAGTCAAATCATGAAGGCCAGCTGATTGATTGGATCCATCAAGCGCGAGAGGACGCCGAGGGCATTATAATGAACCCGGGGGCGTTCTCGCATAGTTCGATCGCCATTTTGGATGCTTTAAATATGTTTGAGGGCCCAATTTTAGAGGTTCATATCTCTAATATCCATAAACGGGAAAGCTTCCGCCATCATTCTTACGTTTCGCTTCGCGCCGAGGGCGTGATCGCTGGGTTCGGCAGCCACGGATATCAGATCGCGGTTCAACATATGGCGAAATTGCTCACAGCATAGAAAGCCCTCAAAATGAGCAATGTTTTATTCGACGCGCTGTTTGCCGATCATATCGGCTCTGAGGCGCCGTTCTTGATCCTGCCAGATGGGGACGTTTGGAGCTATCAGCGCTTTTTAGAAACTGCCGCACAATACGCGCATGTGTTAGAAGCGCTTGGGCTAGAGGTCGGGGATCGATTGGCCGTGCAGGTTCAAAAATCCCCCGAAGCATTGGCCACCTACGCGGCCTGTTTGCAAGCAGGGGTAATCTTTCTGCCTTTAAACACCGCCTATACAGCACGTGAAATGGCCTATTTTATCGAAAATTCAGGGGCAAAACTGGTGTTGTGCGACGCCAAAGCAGAAACCGCTTTGCGCCCC
>Ga0255758_10000580_pt1 | contig 40901 bp, 34 predicted proteins | sample 011ome_24_FD_179958 | JGI IMG/M metagenome (GOLD analysis project Ga0255758, IMG submission 179958) | Coastal salt marsh microbial communities from the Groves Creek Marsh, Skidaway Island, Georgia - 011513CT metaG (version 2) | ecosystem: Environmental > Aquatic > Marine > Intertidal zone >... | reverse complement strand
CAAGCGTGGTGGATTATCGATTAGCAGGCTGGCGTATTGGCAGCACATTTGTATCATTCTTGGTGCCCTGGTTCTGGCCGGCCTAAATGGTTGGTTAATGCAACGATTCACTTCCGCCGCCTGGCCTTTCCTGGATGCTTTTACTACCTGGGCCAGTGTGCTGACCACGTTTTTGGTGATATGGAAAATCCTGGAAAACTGGCTTTACTGGTTGGTCATAGATTCCATTTCAATCTATCTCTATCTTGATCGCGGCTTGTATCTTACCGCGCTGCTTTTTGCTGTTTACCTGGTGATTGCCATTTTTGGCTATCTCCACTGGCGAAAACTCTGGCTTGAGAACAAGCAAAACAGTGTTTAACTGTTCAGAATAAAATCAGAAAAATAAGAATAAAAAAAGGCAGCTTCAAGCTGCCTTTTTCGTTTGATTGTTTGGTAAAGCAGAAATTAATTTCCGCCTTCGTCCATTTTTTCCGACAGATAATTCTGAATACCCATATTTTCGATCAGGTAGAGCTGTGCTTCGATCCAGTCCACATGTTTTTCTTCATCATCCAGAATAGTTCGGAACAGATCGCGGCTGACATAATCCTGTACGCTCTCACTATAAGCAATGGCGGCACGCAGATCGGGGATGGCGCGCATCTCCAGATCCAGATCACAACGCAGCATTTCCTCGGTATGTTCTCCAATATGGAGTTTGCCCAGATCCTGCAGATTAGGCAGTCCCTCGAGAAATAAAATTCGATCAATAATATGATCGGCATGTTTCATTTCATCAATGGATTCTTCTCGGGTGTACTCTGCCAGTTCTTTCAGGCCCCAGTCTTCAAACATTTTTGCGTGGAGAAAGTACTGATTGATAGCTACCAGTTCATTGCCCAGTATTGTGTTCAGATGTTCGATTACCTTGCTGTCGCCTTTCATAGATTCTTCCTGCTGTCTTGTTAAAAAGTGGAGAAAATGGCTGTGCCATAGAGGTTGCCATTGTGGCGTTATGAAGCATATTTGTCCAGCCAAAGGGAGCTTAAGTGCTTAATTTTTATGAATAAAGAGAGAATACGAATGCTTATTGATCGTATTTTTATTCAGTAAAAGTATAAAGGGTGCGGTGGGTAAGTGCGGGGTCGGCTAGCGTGCAGGTTTAACTTCCAGTTTCACATAGCCGGTTCAAAAGGGGCTTTCTTTACGCTGGTTTCCACGATGCTCTGGGCAAGCTGGCTACATCGGCCGCACTGACTGGCAACGCCCAGTTCCCTGCACACTTCTTCAAATGAACCGGCGCCAGCATTCACAAATTCCTTGATCTGGCGGTCTGTTACAGCTTTGCAAAGGCATACGTACATGGCGTTTACGAATTTCCCTGAAGTTGGTTGGCTGAGTTCTACACTCTGGTTTTCTTGGGACTTGTTGAGAATGCTAAGCTAAATGAGAATCATTGTCAAAAAGAAAATCTACTATTTTCCACCCTTTTTTCGAGCTGTGGGTATTGTGCTTCGCGACGTGCTCAAGCAGCTATGATTTGAATCAAATGGCAGTGAGACTCAGGCGCTTCTGCTGAAAATCGCCTGACGGGCAACTTCTTTTGCGGTGGCAAAATCAGCTTTGCCAGATCCCAGTTTTGGTAAGTCATCAACGGCGATGTAGGCAGCGGGCAAGGAAAGATTATTGAGTCCACCAGCCAGCAATTTGGGACGTAATTCCCGTTCTTCAAGTTCATGGGTAGTGAGGATGACAATCATTTCGCCTTTTTTCGGGTCTGGTACGTTTATCGCAAGAATTTCAATTTCCTCATCATTCAGCACTTCACGCAGGATACGTTCAACGGTTCCCAGGCCAATCATTTCGCCACTTATTTTTGCGAAGCGGGCATAACGATCTTCTATGTGAAGAAAGTTGTCTTCATCTACAGAGCCTTTATCACCGGTGACATACCAGCGTTTGCCATCAATCTCTTTAATGACACTGTCTGTTAATTCCTGATTACCAAGATAGCCCTTCATGACCTGGGGACCTGCCACCATTATCATGCCTGCAGTGCCCAGAGCTAATGGTTCCAGTGAATCGGGATCTGCGATACGCAGCAATGTCCCCGGAATAGGTTTGCCAACACTACCTGGCTTGTTATTGTCTTTGAGATGGTCACTTTCCAGATTGGGAAAGGGAGTATTTACCGTGGCTACCGGCGATAGTTCGGTGCAACCATAACCTTCGTAAATAATCTTGTTGAAACGCTTGAAAAAGGCAGCGCTGACTTCTGACTGCAGTTTTTCTGCGCCCGCCACTGTAAGCCTGATAGTCGCAAGATCTTCTGCCTTGACCTTGGGATTTTTGATATAGAGGCGGAAGAAGCTTGAGGTGCCAAATAATAGTGTTGCTTTGTTTTGTCGCACCGTTTTGGCAATTATGACGACGTCAGTGGGATCGGGATGACAGATCACTCTTATTCTTTCCAGCAAGGGTAGAAAAAGGCAGGCCGTCATACCAAAGGAATGGAAAATAGGCAGATTGGCCAGGATGATATCGCCGTCATGGGCATTTAATATTTTGCTGACCTGTTTAACATTGGCAAGAATATTTTTATGACTGAGCATGACCCCTTTGGGATCACCTTCGCTACCACTTGAAAAGAGAATCACTGCAGTACTGTCAAGATCGGGCTTTGCGCAATAATGACGTTTGATCGCCTTCGCGGAAAAAAGTTTACAACTCAGCAGTGTCAGTACTTTTTCCCATGTCGGGATGCTGGCATTAACATCTTCCAGCATTATCAGTTTGACCTTGTCTGCCAGAGGCGTCAGGTCGATACCACGGGCATTACATTTTTCCAGAAATTTCGATGAGGTGTATACGGTCTTGAGATCGGCCTGTTCAATGGCGGATATCATGCCATCAAGAGGGGCTGTGTAATTCAGTGGCACCAGGGTTTTGCCCAGAATCATAACCGCCATACCGGACAGTAAGCCACCGGCTGTGGTGGGCAATAGCAAGCCAATATTTTGTTCGGGGCTTAGTTTGGCAATGCGTTTGGAGAGTAGCAGGGAGCCGGTCAATGCCGTTTTGGCTTTAAGATTTGCTCCCAGCGTGTCAGCCAGAACTACCGGATTCCCCCTGGACTTGGAGGTGTCTACCCAATGCTCGCCGAGAGAAGGCAGGGTATCCAGATATTCCATCCAGGAGGGGATTGAATTGTCTTCGGGGAATGGAATCATTCGGCTAATTCTTCTTATTCTTGCGCTGGATTTTTTGATTCTTGTTGTTATGGGTACCAGAATCACTGAGACCAGGTTAACTGAACAGCAATAATAGACTGTAAGCGGCTAAAGATTCCAGTCGCTGGTAAAGAAAGCGGTAAAGAAAAGGTTAGACAGGCCGATGGCAGCGTCTATTTGCCTTGCTGATTTAGAAAGAAAAAGCGGATAAAAAGCAAAACCGGGGTAAAAAAACTATACCCCGGTTTCATTTTAAAGCGTGAAGACAAGTCGCCTGAATTATCAGGAAAAGGCAATCACATCCAGCCCTTCAAGTTTGCTCAACACTTTTTCTGATGTATTGCCTTTCATAAGGGCTTTGGTCCCCTGTCTTGCCAACGTACCGATGAGTACTGTGTCGGCATCGATTTCTTTTGCGTAACGGGAAATCACTGTCGCGGGATCACCTTCTTCGGCATGAACCCGATCAGTTGGCAGGCCCGAGATTTTCATTATCCTCTGGCGATCAGGGAAGTGCATGCTGTCTTTGTAGGCATTGACCACAAAAAAATCTGTATCATAGTGCTTCGCAATGTTCTGGCCTTCGATGAAAATTTTTTCGTTCAGCTTGGCGTATTCCGCTTCGTCCTGCTTTTGAATATTAATGGCCGCCAGAATTTTCTTGCGCGGTTTAATGTCATTGGAGCGCACAATAGTGACCGGAGCCACGGATGTTCGTAACAGTGCCCACTGCTGATTGCTGAACAGGCCTTTCTTGCTGCCCTGGGAATCCGGCATAAAAATATGGTCAGGCTGGAAACGTTGGGCACTGGCCAGAACTGCCTTCTGCCATTCATTTGACCAGCAAAGTTCAAAACTGAATGAGGCGCCGGCATTTTTCAGCTTATCTGTAATAGCGTTGAGCCAAACATCATCACGGTACAGGTCATCATTGTCGGCAGAAAGTTTTGTGTTTTCATTATCCACGCTGATAAAAAGATGGACATGGGAGCCTGGCTCCTTGATCTCTGAGGTGATTACAGCACGTTCCAATGCCAGGTGTTGATTCTGGGTTGCTTCTATAATAACTAATACTTTTCTACCATCTGCCATGCTTAACTCCTGAAAAAAATATAGATAACTGATTTGACTATAAAGCCATGACAGGAAATCACCTTGACTTTAATCAAGTGCAGACTAGTGTCGGGAAAGGGGGGTTCTACCTTGAACTGCAATGGTTATTCTGTTGGCCGGGAATGCAGTAATCTAACTTGAAGTACTTTTTCAGGTTATTTGGCAGATATATTTCAGGATAATGGCCAGCCACCAAGCTTTTGCCATCGATTGATTATAAAACAAAACAGTTCAGCGGTTTTCTCAGCATCATATCGCGCTGAATGGGCTTCTTCATTATTGAAGTCTATGCCCGCACATTCACATGCCCGTGACAGTACCGTTTGACCAAAAGCGACAGCACTCATGGATGCCGTATCGAGGCTGGAAAAGGGATGAAATGGATTGCGCTTAAGGGTATTTCGTTCTGCGGCGGCATTCACAAAGCCATGATCAAAATGCGCATTATGGCCTACCAGGATGGCGCGAGTGCAAAGTTCTTCCTTCATTTTTTTGCGAATATTCTTGAACAGTTCCCTGAATACGTCCGGTTCCTTGTGGGCAATTCTTAGCGGATGATGCGGGTCGATACCGGTAAACTTTAATGCAGACTCTTCAAGGTTGGCGCCGGGAAAAGGTTCGACCCTAAAAAACCAGGTGTCCTCAGGTTCAAGAATGCCGTTCTCGTCCATGCCCACTGTGACTGCAGCAATCTCAAGAAGGGCATCTGTTGCACAGTTAAAACCGCCACATTCAACATCGATCACTACCGGTAAAAATCCGCGAAAGCGACCGGCGAGTTGGGACTCGGGTTTGCTTGGTGTTTCTGGTGTATTCATGTGTATTTTATTCGTTGACGATTGACCAGGAAAGTTGATTGTCGGCAAACAGAGGGATGACCTGTTCAGTACCGATGGAGTAGCTGGACGGTATTGTCCAGCTTTCCTTGCGCAGGGTTATTTTTTCCTGGTTCCTGGGCAGACCATAAAAATCCGGACCGTGGAAACTGGCAAAGGCTTCCAGTTTGTCCAGGCTGTTCAGCTGTTCAAAGATCTCCGCATACATTTCCAGTGCGGCAAAGGCTGAAAAGCAGCCGGCACAGCCGCAGGCAGCTTCTTTTTTACCAACCCCATGGGGGGCGGAATCTGTTCCGAGGAATAACTTTGGTGAGCCACTGGCTACGGCGTCCAGTAAAGCCTGCTGATGAACATTTCTTTTCAATACCGGCAAGCAGTAATAATGCGGACGGATGCCACCAGCGAGCATATGGTTGCGATTGAACAGCAGATGCTGGGGAGTCACGGTGGCAGCAATGTGTTGGTCGCCAGCAAGGACAAATTCTACCGCATCTTGGGTAGTTATATGTTCAAACACTATCTTAAGTGCTGGATACCTGGCACGTAGTGGCGCCAATACTTCGTCAATAAAGACTTTTTCACGGTCATAAATGTCCACTTCATGCCGGGTAACTTCTCCATGGATGAGCAAGGGTAAGTCCAGCTCGATCATTTTTTCCAGCGCAGCGTAAGTCTTGCTGATATCTGTCACGCCCTGATCGGAGTTTGTTGTAGCGCCGGCGGGATAAAGTTTTACCCCAAACACAATGCCACTTTCTTTTGCCCTGGATATTTCTTCCGGGGTCGTCACATCGGTGAGATAAAGGGTCATCAGGGGCTGAAAAGGACTGTCTTTGGGGACGAGGGCCATAATCCTTTCGCGGTAGGCCAGTGCATCAGCCGAAGTGGTAACAGGAGGAACCAGATTGGGCATGATGATTGCTCGCCCCATAGTGCGGGCGGTATGGGCAACGGTGTCAGGCAGTGCGGCACCGTCGCGCAGATGAAGATGCCAGTCATCTGGTCTGGCCAGTGTAATTTCCTGCATTACTGGGTGCTTCCTGTAAATTTGAGAGTGTTGGCCTTATTTGACCTGATCCGGAAATTATAACAGCTCTTCCAGCTTAACGATGCTCCCTGACCTCATAAGCTTGTTGGTTCCATGCTGCTGCCGTACACAGATTAATATTAGCCTTAATTCCTCACCAATAGTGACGATTCATTTCGCAAATGACTCTGGCAGCGGTACAATACCCGCCTTTTTTTCATCATGGGCAAATTTACTCGCCCTCTGGTTTAGTTGTCACATCAGGAGAGTTTGATGTCGGATATCAAGAAAGTTGTACTGGCCTATTCAGGTGGCCTGGATACTTCAGTAATCGCCAAATGGTTGATGGATGTATATCAATGTGAAGTAGTGACCTTTACTGCTGATGTGGGGCAGGGCAAGGAAGTAGAGCCTGCGCGTGCCAAGGCAGAGGCATTGGGTATCAAGGAAATCTATATTGATGATATTCGCGAAGAGTTCGTACGCGATTTTGTTTATCCAATGTTTCGTGCCAACACAATATATGAGGGCGAATACCTGCTGGGCACTTCCATTGCACGGCCACTGATTGCCAAACGGCTGGTGGAAATAGCCGAGGAAACCGGTGCCGATGCGATTTCCCATGGCGCTACCGGCAAAGGTAATGACCAGGTTCGTTTTGAGCTGGGTGCCTATGCGCTGAAACCAGGAATCAAGATAATTGCTCCCTGGCGGGAATGGGATTTGAATTCCCGTGAAAAACTGATGGCCTATTGCGAGCAGCATAGTATTTCTGTGGAGCAGAAACGTGGTAATGAATCACCGTATTCCATGGACGCCAACCTGCTACATATCTCCTATGAAGGCGGCATTCTGGAGGATCCCTCTGCAGAACCTGAAGAAAGCATGTGGTTGTGGTCAGTATCTCCACAGAACGCGCCTGATGAGCCTAGCTATATTGATCTTGAGTTTGCCCAGGGCGATATTATTGCGCTTAATGGCGAGAAATTATCACCGGCGACAATACTGGAGGAGTTGAACAGGATAGGCGGGGCCAATGGAATTGGTCGTACGGATATTGTTGAAAACCGTTATGTGGGCATGAAGGCCAGGGGCTGTTATGAAACCCCGGGCGGTGCCATTATGTTGAAAGCACACCGGGCCATTGAGTCATTAACTCTGGACCGGGAAGCTGCCCACTTGAAAGATGAATTGATGCCACGTTATGCCTCGCTCATTTACAACGGCTACTGGTGGTCTCCAGAGCGTGAAGCGCTGCAGGCACTGATTGATAAAACCCAGGAACATGTCAACGGCTCGGTTCGACTCAAGCTATACAAGGGTAATGTTATCGTCGTCGGTCGTCAGTCAGAAGAGTCGCTTTATGATGACATGGTGGCGTCGTTCGAGGATGATGCTGGCGCCTATGATCAGCATGATGCCGAGGGCTTCATTAAACTTAATGCCTTACGCTTGCGCACACTGGCCAGTAAACGCAAGAAATCGTAAAACCTGGCAAGAGCTTCCGGCTGGGTTAGTGTTTTTATGCTGGCAGGTTCAGGGTTTTTCAGGTCGAACGTTCTACGTTCGCCCAGGCTGCCTAGTCCAGTTCTTTCTTTTTATATTCACACAGGTCTGAAATAACACAGGAACCACAACGTGGTTTGCGTGCGATGCAGGTATATCTGCCGTGGAGAATAAGCCAGTGGTGAGCATCGAGAATAAATTCTTCCGGGATAAACTTCATCAGTTTCTTCTCCACTTCCAGTACATTTTTTCCCGGCGCAATCTCGGTGCGGTTGGATACCCTGAAGATATGGGTGTCTACCGCCATGGCGGCTTTGCGGAAAGCCGTATTGAGTACGACATTGGCTGTTTTGCGGCCCACCCCAGGCAGAGCTTCAAGGGCTTCCCGGGTATTAGGCACTTGTGAATCATGTTGTTCGACAAGAATTTTGCAGGTCTTGATGACATTCGCCGCCTTGGTGTTAAACAGGCCGATAGTCTTGATGTAATTTCTCACTTTGCTCTCACCCAGCGCGACAATGGCCTCCGGTGAATTGGCCACCGGGAACAGTTTCTCTGTTGCCTTGTTTACGCTGACATCGGTGGCCTGGGCTGAAAGCATCACGGCGATCAGCAATTCAAAGGTTGAAGCGTATTTCAGCTCCGTCGTAGGGCTAGGGTTTTCGTTGCGCAGGCGCGTAAAAATTTCGGTACGCTTGGTTTTATTCATCCGGTCACCCTGACACGTTTGCCCGGCGTTGGCTGCTGTTTGACGGGAGACTGATTGGTCCGTTTCTTATCGAGTATATTTTTAAGGGCTATGAGGCCTCCCATAAAAAGGAAGGCGCCAGGTGGCAGGATGGCCAGCAGAAAAGGCTTGTAGCCGGAGGCTACCTGCAGGGTCCAGTTGCCAGCAAAAGGCAGCAGACGATCCATGTTGGCAAATACCGCGCCGGTTCCTGCCAACTCCCTGAGCATGCCCAGTACCAGCAGAACAGCGGCAAAGCCCAGGCCGGTCATCAGGCCATCCAGCAGGGACGGGCCCAGGGTATTTTTCGAGGCAAAGCTTTCGGCGCGGCCGAGGATGGTGCAATTGGTGACGATAAGAGGAATAAAGATACCCAATGCCTGATAAAGTTCGATGGCAAATGCCCGCAATAGCAGTTCGGCGCAGGTAGTAAAGGTCGCAATAATCAGGACAAATATCGGCAGACGAATAGCAGGAGTCAGCCGATGCCGACTCAGGGAGACGATGCCATTGGAACCCAGTAACACGCCGATTGTCGCCAGTCCCAAACCTGCTGCATTGACCACAGAATTGCTTACCGCCAACAGCGGGCACAGGCCAAGTAGCTGAACCAGGGCGGCGTTATTCGACCACAATCCCTGGCTAACAATATCCCGAGTTTGAGGTGAAATGGAACTGGATTCGGACTTGGATAGGGGCATTATTAAAACTGATTTGTAGCGTTCGTAAGTTTGTTCTGGTTTAACTGAAAAAATGCCAGTGCTCTTTCTACCGCATCAACCACGGCTCGAGTGGTAATGGTAGCGCCGACCAGTTGATCGAATTCGCCACCGTCCTTAATTACTTTCCAACGTGATTGTGTCGGATTAAGCAATGATTTGCCATCGAAGCCGAGAATCCAGTCCGAAACAGTTGCCTCTATCTTGTCCCCCAGCCCCGGCGTTTCTTTATGCGCCAGTACGCGCACAGCCGAAACCTGACCATTCGCCAGAACCCCTACCATAATCAATATATCGCCGCTGTAGGCATCATGGGCTTCAACCGGAAGAATGGTGCCTGAAAACAAGCCATTGAGTAGGCCTGTGTAGGCCTGACGTGAAGTGGAGAGTTGCAGCAACTCTGGCTGGCTAAACGCAGGATCCTCAGGAGCCAGCGTAAATGTATCCAGCAACAGGTCATTGTCGTGAAGGTATTCGGGAAAAACTTCGGCGAGCGCGCGACGCTCGGCAACTCTCTGTTGCTCCTGGATTCTGTCTGCGGTTACCAGATTGACGATGCCCAGTAGCAGGGCGGCGATCAGACCAAATAAACCAAGAACGACACTAGCTTTAGTGCTGGAGGCGAGCAGGGACTTTTTAGAATCATTGTCCATAGCTGCTTCCGTTTTGCTGCAGGCGGACGAAATAATCCATAGCCGGGGCGGCAAAGTTTGCCAGTAGCACGGCAAAGGCGACGCCATCAGGATAGGCTCCCCAGATGCGAATAGAGTAAATCAATATGCCAATGAGCAGGCCATAAATCAGTTTCGCCTGATTGGTAGCGGGTCCTGACACAGGGTCTGTGGCGATGAAGAAGGCGCCAAACATGGCAGCACCACCAAACAGGTGAAAAAACGGGGAGCCATGACTGGCAGAACTGCCGCCGTCATAGAAAACAAGGGCCAGCATGCCTATGGCGCCCAGCACGGCAACAGGAATATGCCAGGTGATAATCCTGCAATAAAGCAGGTATAGACCGCCAATCAGAAAGCCGGCGTTAATCCATTCCCAGCCAGTACCGGAAAGCCGTCCAAACAGAGGGTTGCCGGTCCAGTATTCTTCTATGGTCAAGCCGCCGCGATCGAGCTTGAACTGATCCAGGGCCGTAGCGCCGACGAAGGCATCCATGGACTCGGGAGCAAAGCCAAGAAACTGGTCCACCTGAGTCATTAAGGCGGGCAACTGATGAGTCGCTGTTCCAGGAAAAAGCCAGCGCGTCATTTCCAGCGGGTAGGCGATCAGGAGTACAGCATAGCCCACCATGGCAGGATTAAACGGGTTGTAGCCGAGGCCGCCATATAAGTGCTTGGCAACAACGATGGCGAAAAATATCCCTGTCAGACCAAGCCACCAGGGCGCAGCGGGTGGTAACGAAAGCGCAAGCAACAGCGCGGTAACCGCTGCGCTGAAATCGGATAAAGATGCAGTAACAGGTTTATGGCGAATGCTTAAAACAGCCGCCTCCAGCGCAAGTGCGCACAGGACCAGCCAGATGATATTGATCAGAACGCCGGCACCAAAAAAAATCACCATGGCGGCAATGCCGGGAATGCAGGCCAACAACACCAACAGCATTATCTGCGCGGTGGTCAGTCGGTGCTGGCGGGAATTAAACAGGAGGGTAGTCAATGTCATGAGCGGGCATGTTGCCAGCTTGCCCTGTTGGCATCAAGTGTTTGATTGGCGGAAAGGGGTTATCAATGATCCCCATGGCTTTTGCCTGTAATAAACTTGTTCCAGTAATATGATGGGAGTGATTTGGCAAGTGCTATAAAGTACAAGTCAGAAAACTAATTGAAAAATAATTCATAAAGGGGAAAAAGGGTCCATGAAAAAGTCCATAAAAAAGGCATTGAGCAAATGCCAGCAGCTAGCGTTATTGCTTTTGCTTTGCAGCAACCTTGGTGCGCAGGAGTATCAGGGATTTTCCTCCCACAAACTGGTTTCTGCCGGCGTTGATCGGGAATTTATTCTCTATGTTCCTGAAGTTGATCATGATAATGGTCTGGCGCTTGTTTTTAGTCTGCATGGCTCTGGAAGCATTCCCCAAACCCAGGTGGATGTCAGTCACTTTGATATATTGGCGGAGCGTCATGGCTTTGCGGCTGTGTTCCCAGCCGGGGCCTTCACCAACTCCATTACCGCTCGAAGCTGGAATGCTAACAAAGAAGAGGGCGTCGATGATATACAGTTTGTTCGGGACATGATTAAGGCGGTCTCAGGGATGCTGGATATTGATCAATCCCGTATCTATACCTCCGGGTATTCCGGTGGCGCTCGCATGAGCAGTCGTCTTGCCTGTGAATTATCTGATGTGTTGGCGGCAGCTGCTCCGGTTGCCGGCTTGCAGTACCCGGATGATTGCATCCCGACACGCGCTATTCCCATCATTGCCTTCCATGCCAGAGACGATCAGGTAAACAACTATGTCCTTGGAAAAGAATCGAGGCCCTATTGGCGTATGGGCGTGGAAACCGCATTGGACAAGTGGCGCCAGGCCAATTCCTGCTCTCTTGCCAATGCGGATGCGCAATTGAGCGGCAATGTAAGCCGTTATATCTGGGCTGACTGCGAAGACTCTGCAGAGATTAATTACTATTTAAGTGAAAAGGGTGGGCATACCTGGCCGGGAGCTGATAATAGTGGCGTTAATAATGATATCAATAGTACAGCGCTGATTTGGGAGTTCTTCAGCCGTCATCAACTGCCGGAATAAAAAATGGCGAAAATGAAAAAACTGATCTACAACTATGGGAGCAATACTACATAACTATGACATGGAGGTTGGAAAAATGAGAGAGCTCGCTATTAACGAGTTGGAGGAAGTCAGTGGGGCTGGTGTGAGTAAAGCTATGGCTTTATGGGGCACTTCATTAGGTATTGGTACCGTATCATTTGGGAGTAGCTGGGGGGCAGTAACAGCATTAACAGCGTTTGGTATAGCTCCTGTTACTGCGTTAGCTATGGTTGGCTTAGCATTTGCTGGTGGTTATCAATTGCTACAAGAGTAAAGAAAAAATCCAGAAGGGGCTCTTGCAAAAAAGCCTCTTCTGGCTTAGATAAAAGATGTTTATCTGAGGTGACTTTTATGGAGTTCGATTTTAACGTTGGTAAAGCTAGACAGGCGATATATTCATTAATCACTCTGGTTATATTGTTTCTGTTTGTTATAGAGATAACGAATAATGGAATTTCCAGCTTACTCAATGGAAACTATTTATTTTTAATTATACTGTTAATTGTATTTTTTGGATTCATATTTATTTTTAGTAGGCGTATATATAATTCATATCACAGCCCAAATAAAATGATTCTTTCTGAAGATGCTCTTAATGTCCCTACTTTTTGCCTTGGTATATCGAAAATAAAACTTTCTGATATTTATTCAATTGAAGATTTGGTAATAAAAAACAGTGAACTACTCCTTTTAGGGGTAAAAGGTAAAGGCGGTCAATTGATTGATTGTTTAAGATTCGTTTCAATGAGTGATTATTATCTTTTCAAGAGTGCGCTTAAAAATCGTGCAAGAAATAATTTTGATTGTAAAGCTAGTGAAATAATCAATTTGATAATTTCAAAGAAGTCTATAAGGGTGCCTGGTTTTACACATATTGTTTTGATTATTTGTTTAATATTTTTTTTCATGAATTATTACAGTTCTTTAGATTTAGAAATGGACAGTATTTTTCTTAATCTTGGCGTTGGCACAAAATCAGTTTTGCAAGGTAAAGATTTTCATAGAATATTTTCATCCTCATTGCTACATGTAAATTTTTTACATCTTTCAGTAAATATATTTGCATTTAGTATTCTTGGGGAATTGTTAAAAAAAGCATTTGGTCATTTGCGAATGATTAATGTTTTCGTTATGTCAACATTTCTTGGATATATTTTTTTCGCTTTGTTTAGCGGATTTAATTACGGTATTGACTCTAGTAGTAATTGAAATTTTAGTCTAATGTTTCTTTTTAGAAAATATAGATCACTATAATCATATCGGTGGTTTTATAGCAGGTTTCATATATCTTTACTTTGCGCCCCTGGGGGCAACACTGGAAACTATTGATCAACCTGTGTTGGTCGAGAAAATTCTTTGTGGCGGACTGGTGCTGTGTTTCTCGACAGGCCTGGCTTATTTCCTGAGTCTTTATTACGGATTGATTTGATCAGTTCGGCTTTTTTTTCGATTTAACCCGTTCCAATGCGGCCAGGATGGTGTCTTTGGTCTGTGATTGAGGGCCTTTTTTCGCCAGTTCGGCGCGTTTTTGCCGTCGTTGCTCTTCTTCTATTTTGAGGGTTTCCATCCGTTGCTGATGTAATTCAAACCGCTGTTTTGCATTGCCTGCCTGCACTTTTTCAGTTTGTTGCGTGTTAAGGGATTGCATGGCTGCCTGATAGTATTCCACCAGGGGAATGCTGCTGGGACAAACGCGGTCACATTTGCCACATTCAATACAATGCATCAGCTTCAGCGTTTCAGCGCCAGCAAGATCATTGCCGCGACAGGCCCAGTACAATTCGTGGGGCAGAATATCAACCGGGCATTCATCGACACATAAAGCGCAATTTATGCAGGCCAGTATTTCTTCGTTATTCAGTTCCTCAACAGTTTTAATGGGAGTGGTATAGGGTTCCAGCGGCATCAGATCAATGCAGTCCACCGGGCAAGGTTCAATGCAAAGGTCGCAGCCGGTGCATTCGCTTTCGATAACCGTGTGCATATATTTTGGCGCCCCCAATATGGCATCCACGGGGCAGGCGGGTATGCATTTGGCACAGCCAATACATTCGGCTTCCCGAATAAAAGCCACTTTTTTTACTCCAGGCTGCCCGTAACTTTCATCCAGTGGCAAGGCAGGAATATTGAGCAGGTCAGCAAGCTGACTAATGGTGGATTCACCACCGGGGGGGCATTTGTTGATGACATCTCCCGCTGCGATGGCTTCAGCATAGGGTTTGCAGCCAGGATAACCACATTGCCCACATTGTGTTTGTGGTAGCAGGTCATTGATTCTTGTCACGACCGGGTCGCTCTCAAGACGAAACTTTTTCGCTACAAAACCTAATACCGCGCCAATAGCTAATCCCAGTCCAAGCAGTGCCAGTACTGGGGTTAACAGGGAAGTCAGCATGGGGAGCGATAAGGGCATCAGACCATGCCGCTAAAACCCATGAATGCCAGGGACATCAGTCCGGCAGTAATCATGGCAATAGCGGCACCCTGAAACGGTTCGGGGATGTCGCAAAGGGCGAGCTTTTCCCGCAAGGCAGAAAAAAGAATCAACACCAGTGAGAAACCCAGAGCAGCGCCAAAACCATAGAATACCGATTGGGCAAAGCTGTGTGACTGGTTGATGTTGAGCAGGGCGACCCCCAGGACTGCACAATTGGAGGTGATCAATGGCAGAAATATCCCCAGAATGCGGTACAGCAGCGGGCTGGTTTTATGCATGATTATTTCTGTCATGCTCACTACCGCTGCAATAACGACAATAAAGGAAATGGTTTTCAGGTATTCAAGGCCAAGAGGCACCAGCAGGTATTGAAAAACCAGATAGCTAAAGGCAGAAGCAAGCGTGAGCACAAACAAGGTGGCTGCCGACATACCGACGGCAGTTTCCACCTTGCCTGAAACGCCCATGAAGGGACACAGACCCAGAAACTGGGTCAGGACAAAATTGTTAACGAGGATGGCGCCAACAAGAATAAGAATAATATCGGTCATGTGGAGGCTGGTTCAGAACAATGTTGTCCGGGGCCAGCTAGCGCCTATTTTCCTTCGATGAGCTCAACCATATAGCCATCTGGATCCTTCACAAAGGCTATCACTGTTGTTGAGTGTTTCATGGGACCGGCAGGGCGCACGACATCACCGCCTTTAGCCTCAATTTCAGCACAGGCCTTGTAAGCATCATCGACGCCGATGGCGATATGACCATAGGCGTTACCAAGATCATAGCTGTGGGTTTCCCAGTTATGGGTCAATTCAAGTACTGTGTTTTCCTCTTCACTGCCGTAGCCGATAAACGCCAGGGTGAATTTACCTTCGGGAAAATCCATTTTTCGTATTAATTTCATGTCAAAAATATTGGTGTAGAAGTCAATTGATTTTTCCAGATCAGTGACGCGCAACATGGTGTGTAAAAGTCTCATAATTAATTTCCGTTGAATGTGGCTTTGAGTAGCGGAATTATGCCAATAATGAGAGACTCCCGCCATGCTGAAAGCTGCTCGCAACGATATTGATCTCTGGCTGGTGAATTATCAGCAAATTCAGGACCCTGCTCTTCTGGAGCAATATGCACAATTCCTCAGTCCCGAAGAAGTAAAGCGACATGAACGCTTTGCTTTTACCCGCGATAAACAACAGTTTCTTGTTACCAGAGCCCTGATACGCTGGGTACTGTCACAATACCTTGGCCTGGATGATCCCGGCAGCCTTGAATTTGGCGCAAGCAGCAATGGCAAACCTGAGCTGCTTATTGAAACCACCCTGCAATTTAATCTGACCCATACCAGGGGGCTGATAGCTCTTGCAGTCATGCAGGTGGAGCCGGTAGGAATAGATGTTGAGTTCCTGAGCAGGCAAGCAGACATTGTTAACCTTGCCGAACGCTACTTCGCGCGCAAGGAGGCAGAAGAACTGCTGGCATTACCGGTTGAGCAATGGAACGAGAGGTTCTATGACCTGTGGACCCTGAAGGAAGCTTATCTCAAGGCCTGTGGCACGGGCTTGCGCACGCCGCTGTCTGAATTCTGTTTCTCTTTTAATGGGGAAACACTGGATATCAGTTTCTCTGACTTGCTCGGTGGAGATTCTACCGCCTGGAAATTCTGGCAACTGGATATTGATAAAGCCTTTCGGCTATCACTGGCGGTGAATGACAGGAAGGGCCATGATTATCGACTGCGGGTAAAAAAAGGCTTACCTGTCGCCGGTTTTAGTGATATTTCGCCGGCAATCATTCGCACCAGTATCAGGTGACTCGAGTACCGGGTTCTGCGCCTTCATGGGGTTCCAGCAGAAAGACCTTGTCAGCTTCTCCGCTGGCTAGAATCATGCCCTCGGACAAGCCGAACTTCATTTGCCGTGGTTTCAGGTTGGCCACCATAACAGTGTGCATGCCAATCAGTTTCTGTGGGTCATAGGCGGCCTTGATGCCGGAGAACACGGTACGGGTTTCCTCTTCGCCAGCGGCATTTTGTCCCAGGCTAAGGGTCAGTTTGAGAAGCTTGTTAGCGCCTTCAACGTGTTCGGCATTTATTACCTTGACGATACGCAGGTCTACTTTTGCGAATTCGGGGAATTCAATTTCTGTACTGATGGGGTCTTTGCCCAGCGCTGTCCTGGCATCAGTATTAGCGGCAGCATCAGCGGGATTTTCTATTTTTTCTTCAGCCACGAGGCTCTCCTTGCTGGCTTCCACCATGTCTTCAACTCTTGAAAGTTCTATGCGCGTCATCAGTGGCTCAAAGCGGCCAATTTCATGATTGGTCAGTAAAGACCGGGCATCTTCCCAAAGCAGGGGTTTCACCTGCAGAAAGGCTTCGCCTTTTTCAGCAATAACGGGCAACACCGGCTTCAGGTAAATCAACAGGAGGCGGAACAGGTTCAGACCAGTTGAACAGATAGTTTGTACTTCCTCTGCCTGTGGGTTTTCTTTTGCGATCACCCAGGGCTGCTGCTCGGCAATATACTGGTTGGCCTTGTCAGCAAGGGACATGATTAGTCGTATAGCCTTGGAAAACTCGCGAGCTTCAAACAATGCCGCTATCTCATCACCGGTATTCTGGAACTCGGCTATCAGTTCAGGCACCGCTAGGCTAGCTCCCAGGTTGCCGGAAAAATTCTTGTTGATAAACCCGGCGCAACGGCTGGCGATATTAACCACTTTGCCAACCACATCGGAATTTACCCGTTGGGCAAAGTCTTCCAGGTTCAAGTCGAGATCTTCAGGGGTGCTACTGAGTTTGGCGGCAAAATAATAGCGCAGATATTCCGGATTCAGATAATCCAGATAGGTTTGGGCCATAATGAAAGTGCCGCGAGACTTGGACATCTTCTGACCATTCACTGTAAGGAAACCGTTAACACTTATCAGGTCCGGTTTTTTAAAGTTGGCAGTTTCCAGCATGGCAGGCCAGAACAGGGCATGGAAATTAATAATGTCCTTGCCAATGAAATGGTATAGCTCGCTACTGGCATCCTTGCTCCAGTAGTCATCAAACGTCAGATCATCACGTGACTCGCAGAGTTTTTTGAAGCTCGCCATATAACCAATAGGGGCATCAAGCCAGACATAAAAATACTTGCCGCTTTCCCCGGGTATTTCGAAGCCAAAATAGGGCGCGTCCCGGCTGATATCCCATTCCTGCAGACCAGCATCAAGCCACTCCGCCAATTTATTGGCAACCTGTGGAGCGAGAACACCGCTGCGTGTCCAATCTTTCAACATGTCGGAGAATTCGGGTAGTTTAAAAAAGAAATGCGTACTTTCTTTTTCTACCGGCGTGGCTCCCGAGATGGTGGAGTAGGGATTTTTCAGATCTGTGGCATCATAGGTTGATGAGCAGGATTCACAGTTATCCCCATACTGATCCGGCGTGCCACACCTGGGGCACTCGCCCTTGATAAAACGATCCGAGAGAAACATTTCCTTTTCCGGATCATATAACTGGGTAATGGAGCGCTGGGCAATTTTGTCGGCATCTTTCAGGCGCTGGTAAATCAACTCAGCCTGTTCCCGATTTTCATCGGAATGGGTGGTGTAGTAGATATCGAAGTCAACATGGAAGCCGGCGAAGTCACGGGCATGCTCCTGGTTGACTCTGGCAATCAGTTCTTCGGGAGGAATGCCCTCTCTTTCAGCACTCAGCATGATGGCTGTGCCATGGGTATCGTCAGCACAGACATAGGAAACCTTGTTGCCAGCCATGCGTTGAAAGCGCACCCAGATATCAGCCTGGATATAACCCAGCAGATGACCCAGGTGGATCGGACCATTGGCAAAGGGCAGGGCGTTTGTGACGAGGATTTTGCGGTTGCTCAATTTGAATCCTGATTGTAAAAAAATAGCGAATAATTGAGGCGCGAATGATACTTGCTATGCTTTCAGGTCACAACCGCAGAGAGGAGATCTGCCGGTTTCGTTCTTACACTGATGCTGGCCAAAACCTTTCCCTGACCGGTCCAGTAGCAGGAAGGGAAAGGCTTTACCTTGTTCATGTCTTGAAACAGTAGTGCTTAAGGTTAATTTTTACCTTTGCTGATGACAAAGGTCTCGTCGTTAAACCAAAGCCCACCATGCTTGTTAAGGATTTTTGCGGTCGCATCAAGATAATTTCCCCCTTTGATGACTTCCTCGACCCGCTCATCTTCAATCTGATTGACATAAACGGAAGCATTCCAGGCCGCAAACAGTGTAGATGTTCCAATGTTGGCACCGCCAATTTCAGACGGCAGGGCATGCATCCGGTACTTGACCAGAGAACGGGCGTCTGACATTTCCTTGATATTGTAATCACGGGCATCACGACCAAGCGCTTTTTTGGTTTCTTTCAGAATGTCATGGCGGGTAACCGGAAACGGATTCAGGTCAGGCCAAAACTGTTTTACCAGTTCTGCTGCCGGATCTTTGCCGCAGGATTGAATTGCCAGCAGTCGGCCGCCGGGTGCCAGTGAGCGGGCCAGTGGCGCAATAATTTTTTCTGCCTTGAACTTGGCCGAGGTAGTGGCGCGCCAGGGTTGAGAGGCGAGGATGAAGTCATAATCCCAGTTCTGAATGCCGGGGCGTGGAATCACTGCATCCAGCAATATTCGATGATCTTCCCTATAGATGACAACGACCGAAGGGCGCTTGAATACCGGATTACCGGAAATCTTGCTGGTTTGTGTTTCCCAGCCTTCGGTAAACATATCATGCAGGCTTTCCAGCTGCTCACGATAATTGTAGGCGTTAGTGCCCTCCAGTTTGACTTCGCGCCAGTTCATCGCATTGGCGGTAAGGACGTCGCGTGGCATCAATTTGGGGGCTTCTGCATAATTAAGATTGGTCAGCACAAGGATCGTAGCGGGATGTTCGCTGAAACGATCAATCATTTTATCCAGGCCAATGCGCACATCTTCCATGCTGATTTCCTTGGCAACAATAAAGTGCGGTACCGTCGGATGTTTGTGATGCAGATAGCGCATACAGTTTGATAAAACCGTAGCATCACCCATTCCGGCATCGAACATGCGGAAAGCCGGCGGGCTGGGCTGTACGTATTGAAATTCCTTGGCGATACGCTGCGAAATAGCGGATTTTTCATTGCAGGTGTTGATAAATGCAAGGTAGTTCTGGCGATTATCATAAAAGCGGAAAGGAGTTTTATCGTCAGATTTCTTCTTCTTTTTCGCGCTGACTGGCCTGGCTTTTGCGGGACTTGATTTCGCTTTTGTTGCTTTCGTTTTTGCTTTGGCCTTTTTTGCAACTGCCATATTATTCCCCCCTAGTTTATTATCATTATCAGTTTTTTCTTTTCTGCTCTTTTGAGTGAGGTCTTGAGCAGTATTTTTGTCCAGGTAGTCCTGAATTCGAGTAATGGTTTTTAGTGTGATTCCCTTGCCGTCCCTGAGTCTGTTGACGAGCTTTCCGTCATTAACCACATGCAGCCCAAAGGTGGATTTGGAGATTTTCCGTTGCTTGCAGAAAGTATCTATTTCCCCCAAAAGCTTTTGGATAGCAGTCACGTGTTTTCCCTGCTGATTTTGTTTTTTATATTTTGGAACAGTTAAGCAAAGGGGGCTACAAGTGTCAACAATGATAACTTATAAACTTTTGAGTCACTGGTGTTGGGAAATATCCCAACCCTGAATATATAGAAATACGCAGACATAAAAAAACCGGCGCATTGGCGCCGGTTTTATACTGCTCAAGCAATCAGATCAGAACAGACCTTCGATCTGCCCTTCAGCGTTGACAGAAATACCTTCTGCCGCAGGGACTTTTGGCAGTCCTGGCATAATCATGATGTCACCGCATACGGCGACTACAAACTCGGCACCGGCTGAAAGTCGCAGTTCACGAACACCAACAACGTGGTCACTTGGCGCACCGATAAGAGCGGGGTCAGTGGAGAAGCTGTACTGGGTTTTTGCCATACAAACAGGGAAGTTCGGATACAGGGCTTGCAGATGATCGTACTGCTTGCGAACTTTGTCGTCAGCTATAATGTCATCAGCGCCATAAATTTCTTTGGCAATAGTGCGTGTTTTTTCCCAAAGAGACATGTCATCCGGATAAAGCGTGGTGAAGTTGCTTTCCTGGTTATCAACGATGTCGACAATAGCATTAGCCAGGTCAACGGTTCCTTCGCCACCGTCAGACCAGTGAGTACAGGCGATTACTTTGGCGCCAAGTCCTTCACAGGTTGAACGAATTAGTTCGATTTCGGCATCTGTATCATCGGTAAAGCGATTGATAGCTACAACGGCAGGGACGCCGTATTTGCCGACATTGCTGATATGGCGTTCAAGGTTGCACATGCCTTTGGCCAGTGCTACCAGGTTTTCACCTTTAAGTTCAGTTTTCGCCACACCGCCATGCATTTTTAAGGCGCGGACAGTAGCAACAATGGCAACGGCATCGGGTTTCAGACCAGTCTTGCGGCATTTAATGTCGAAGAATTTCTGCGCACCCAGATCAGCACCAAAGCCTGCTTCTGTAACCACATAATCAGCCAGCTTCAGGCCGGCAGTGGTTGCCATAACTGAGTTACAACCATGAGCGATATTGGCGAATGGACCACCGTGAACAAACGCAGGTGTGCCTTCAAGCGTCTGTACCAGGTTTGGCATCATGGCGTCTTTTAACAAAGCGGTCATGGCGCCATCGGCCTTGATATCTTTAGCGGTAATGGGTTTCAAGTCACGGGTTGTGCCGACAACAATTTTGCCAATACGATTACGCAGATCTTCCAGGTCAGTGGCGAGGCAGAAAATAGCCATAATTTCAGAAGCCACGGTGATGTCAAAACCACTCTGACGCGGGAAGCCATTACCCGGGCCACCCAGAGCCAGGGCAATATCACGCAGAGCGCGATCATTCATATCAACAACACGGCGCCAGCTAACTCGACGCACATCAATGCCGAGTTCATTGGAATGATGGATGTGGTTATCCAGCATGGCAGAGAGCAGGTTATGCGCTGCACCGATGGCATGAAAATCGCCGGTAAAATGCAGGTTAATGTCTTCCATGGGCACTACCTGGGCGTAACCGCCGCCGGCGGCACCACCTTTCATACCGAAGCAGGGGCCAAGACTTGGTTCACGCAGGCAGATTGCGGTTTTCTTGCCGATCTTGCTCAGTGCATCACCCAGGCCAACAGTAGTCGTGGTTTTGCCTTCACCGGCAGGTGTTGGTGAAATAGCTGTCACCAGGATCAGTTTGCCGTTGGGGTTATCTTTTTTGGTGCGCAGAAAGCCGTAATCAATTTTGGCCTTGAAGGGGCCATACTGTAGCAGTGCGTCTTGTGGGATTTCGAGTTTTTCGCCAATTTCGCCAATGGGCTGGGGAGTGGCTTGCTGTGCAATTTCTATATCTGAGGGTTGCGACATGGGGGATGGTTCCTTAGTTACTTTTGCTGAAAAAACGAGAAAATACAGCCTATTGCTGACTTGCTTGGTGTCAAAGGCCGGCGATTTTAGCACCTTTAGCAGGGAAAATTAACTATCCCGAGGGCTTGCGGGGTGATTATTTTTTAATACCTGGAGCGTACGGGAGCGTATAAGTTGGCCAGTAAAGTCCAAATGTTTTGCGGAACACCCTATAATAGAGCCATGAGTAAACACTTGAGAAATGTCTGGCCGGCACTGGCAGCAACAAAAATAACCCCTCAGTTCAGTCAACTTGGCCTGCCTGTGTTGCTGTTGGCACTTGTTCTATCGCTTTTGCCAGGGTCGCTAATGGCCCAGGCTTTTTCATATGAGCAAGCGTATCCGGGGGTGAATTATGCGAGCGCGCCTCTGAGTGACAGGGTAACGCGGTTAATGGCTGATATTGAAAGCGGGGACGTAAGCCTTGTTTATGATGCCGAGGGTAGGGGCTACCTGGATTCACTTCTGCAGGCGCTGGATATTGATCCTTCTTCCCAGGCACTGGTGTTTTCCAAAACCGCCCTGAAAACCCGTTTTGTCACGGCAGCAACACCGCGCGCAATCTACTTCAATGACGATACCTACATCGCATTTATTCAAAATAGTCGATCCCTTGAGATTTCTACCATGGATCCAAACCTGGGGCCGGTTTTCATGGTTTTTTCCCAGGATCCGGAAGGCCCGGTTGTGGAAAGAGAAATGAACCGTTGCCTGCGCTGTCATGATTCCTACTCCATGACCGGCGGCGGCGTTCCGCGTTTTTTGCTGAGTTCAGTATTGGCGAACGAGAAGGGTGAAATTGTCACTCATGAAGTCAGTATCATCACTGATACAAGTACGCCATTGAACCGGCGCTGGGGCGGTTTTTATGTCAGTGGCAGTCATGGCAGCCAGGAAATTATGGGTAATTTCGTGATAGATGACCTTGCCAAGCTCAGAAATCTGGATTTAAGCGTTAATGGCAACAAAACGGATCTGTCAGAATTCCTGGACACTTCACCCTACATAAGTAGTGGTAGCGATATAGTGGCGCTGTTGGTACTGGAGCACCAGGTTGAAGTGCAGAACAAACTCTCGCGTTTGAATTTTGAAAGCCGAACCAGGCTTCATGAGCAGGGTGATATTAGTGATAGTGAGTTAGACGAGTTTGTGACCCCGTTGGTAGAGTCACTTTTTATGCTGCATGAAGTGCCTTTAACCGATGCCGTCGCAGGAAGCTCCGGGTTTACTGAATATTTTCAGTCACTGGGGCCAAGGGATGGCGAAGGACGCTCACTGCGTGAACTTGATTTAAAAAAACGCACATTCAAATACCCGCTGAGTTATCTGATATATTCTGATGCTATTGCAGCCTTGCCTGAGAGGGTAAAAAAATTCCTTTACCAAAAAATTCGCCTGGTACTAGCTGGTGAGGCAGGTGAAGAGGTGTTTAGCGCTCTATCCGAGAGTGACAGGGCAGCCATAACAGCTATTCTTGGTGAGACCAAGGCCGAAATCCTGCAACCCTGAAAATGACTGATACTGATTTTCCCTTACTGCGAAATTTTCTATGACTGATAAACCCGTTTTATTTCTGCTGCCTGGTTTGATGTGTGATGAAGCCGTCTGGATAGATCAACAAAAAACCTTGTCACCTTATGCCAATGTAATCATTCCGGTATTTCGCGGATTTGATTCGTTAACTGACATGGCGGCTTATGTGCTTGAACAGGCACCGCAGCGATTTTCAGTGGCCGGTCATTCCATGGGCGGAAGGGTGGCCTGGGAAATAATGGAGATGGCAGGAAATAGAATTGATAAATTCGCGGTCTTGGACTCCGGAGTGCATCCGGTAAAGGCTGCTGAGCCACAAAAACGTCAGATCCTGTTGGACAAGGCCACTGAGCAGGGCTTGCAGGCGGTGGCGGATGCCTGGACCTTGCCAATGGTGCATCCGTCAAGACATCAGGATAAAAAACTGATTGATGAGATTCATGCGATGATTCTTCGCAATAGTGTTGATGATTTTTTTGGACAGGTAAAAGCACTGTTGGGAAGAAAAGATCAGACCGGAATTCTTGGCCAGATTGAACAAGAGGTACTGCTCATTGCGGGCGATGAGGATTCCTGGAGTCCACCGCAACAACATGAGCAGATGGCTGAGAAATTAAAGCGCTCCCGTCTGGAGATAATAAGTGGTTCAGGTCACATGGTTAGCATGGAAAAACCAGAGGAAGTAAGTAAAATTCTGCTTCAATGGTTTACAGGAAATGAAAATTAAAATGGTTTTGCGCGCAATATTCTCTGGCAAATATTTCCTTCGTCATGTCATCGCGGTGTTGTTCCTTGTGCTGTCCGGGCATGCTTTTTCACAGGGCGTTTCCTCGCTTGTACAGGGTCAGCATGTGGATGCACAACTGGTTGCTGAAACTGAAACCGCGACCCCAGGGGAGTCGCTCTGGGTCGCACTCAGACTCGTGCACATGGAAAAGTGGCATACCTATTGGAAAAACCCCGGTGATGCGGGAAAACCAACATTAATTAACTGGCAGCTGCCACAAGGTGTCAGCGCGGGAGAAATCGTCTGGCCCTTGCCCGAGCGTTTTGAATTGCCTGCTGATCTGGTTGATTTTGGCTATACCGAAGAAATTTTCCTGCTGACAGAATTAAGCATTGCGGATGATTTCTCTGCCAGCTCCCTTACTATTGGCGCCGAGGCTGTGTGGCTGGAATGTGAAGAGATTTGTATTCCCGGTGGTGCGACTGTCAGTCTGGCCATCCCGGTTTCCAGCACCGGGCTTGCAACAAAAGATTCACGCTGGGTGGATGGCTTTGCCCGCACTCGGGCCAGCCTGCCACGAGTTGATATCGCTCTTGACGCTACCTATTCTTTTGCTGATGGCAATCTCAACCTGCTGGTGCAGGCTACCGACCCAATTTTTGAAGATGCCCGCAGTATTACCTTCATTCCTGACACCCATCGCATGGTGGATTATATTGCTGAGCAGGACATTACCTCACAGATGTCCAGTATGCAGTTGTCACAGAAAGCTCACTCCCGGGCCCTGCGCGAACCGCCGGCAAGACTGGGTGGTTTATTGCTGGTTGAAGACCAGAGTGGGCTGATAACGGCCTATGAATTTGACGGTTCACCGGATGGGGTGACACTGGCAAATCTTGATGCTCTGGTACCTGCAGGTTCCGTTAATAGCGCCGCGGACATGGGATTGCTGATGGTTTTTCTGTTTGCCATGATCGGCGGATTGGTCCTTAACCTGATGCCCTGTGTGTTCCCGGTACTTTCACTCAAGGCAATGAGCCTGGCCAGCAATGCCAGTGCACCGGTGCGTGAACAACGACTCCATGGTGTGGCTTATGCAGCCGGTGTCATCCTGTCGTTCCTGACCCTGGCTATCATTCTGTTAAGCCTTCAAGCTGGTGGCGCACTTATCGGCTGGGGTTTCCAGTTACAATCTCCCTGGTTCGTAGCGGCACTGGTTTATCTGTTTTTCCTGATGGGACTGTCCATGTCCGGTGTCATTGAAATAGGCAGCGGCATTATGGGGGTGGGATCCGGGCTTTCCGATAAGGAAGGCTATACAGGGTCTTTCTTTACCGGTGTGCTGGCCAGTGTTGTGGCCAGTCCGTGTACCGCTCCATTTATGGGCGCGGCCCTGGGGTTTGCCTTCACGCAACCAATGATTGTCGCGCTTACTGTTTTTGTCGCGCTTGGTTTTGGCATGGCCTTGCCGTTTTTACTGTTTTCCTTTATTCCCGCATTGGCAAAAATGCTGCCAAGACCGGGCAGCTGGATGCTGACCTTCAGGCAGTTTCTTGCCTTTCCCCTGTATGGCACAGCAGTCTGGCTATTATGGGTGCTGGGTCGCCAGACCGGCGTTGATGCTATGGCGCTGGTAGCCCTGAGCTGTGTTTTTATTGCTGTCGCGGCCTGGTTATATCAACGTCAAACCACGTCCTATTGGCGCTATTTTGAAATGGGCGTAGCAGTACTTTGCATGGCGGGTGTTTTCTCATTACTGGGATCGCCCATGCTGCAGACACAGCAGTCCACTTTGGCGGGACAAGCGGGAAGCCAGGCAGAAGGTGAGAATTTTGAAGTTTACAGTGATGCGCGTCTGGCGCAATTACGTGAAAGCGGTAAACCGGTTTTCGTTAATATGACGGCCTCCTGGTGCATTACCTGCCTGGTGAATGAAAGAGTGGCGCTTACTAGCGACACAGTTGAGCAGGCTATGGCCGACAATAACGTGAGCTATCTGAAGGGCGACTGGACCAATAATGACCCGGTTATCACCGAGGTATTGAAGCGCTTTCAGACCAGTGGGGTTCCGCTTTATCTAATGTATCCGTCTGATCCGGCTAAACCCGCAGAGGTGCTACCGCAGCTGCTTACAGAAGGAATTATTCTGGATGCCATCGCGCGTCTTTGAGATGTCCCTCATCAGTAGCTGAAATCACTTTTACAGCTCCACTTCTCGTCCCTTATTCTGTAAAATGGCCGCTTTTTTACTGAGCGAAAATGAGGTCACTATGGAATTACTGGATGGCAAGGCTACTGCCGAAGCACTAAAACAGGATATCGCTGCAAAGGTTGATGAAATCAAGGCAGCAGGCGGCAAGGTTCCCCATCTCGCCGCAGTACTTGTCGGCAACGACGGTGGCAGCAAAACCTATGTTAACAATAAGGTGCTGGCCTGCGAACGCGTCGGCTTTGACTCTACCCTGATTGAACTGCCTGAAGAAACCAGCGAGGCAGAATTGCTGGCATTGGTTGAAAAACTGAACAACGATGACAATATCGATGGCTTCATTGTGCAGGTGCCACTGCCTGATCATATTGACGAAGACAAAGTGACCCAGACTATTCATCCGCGCAAGGATGTGGACGGTTTTCATCCAGAAAATCTGGGCCGTATGATGCTCGGACTGCCTACCCATATCTCTGCTACGCCCAATGGCATTGTGGAACTACTCAAGCGCAATAATATCGAAACCAGCGGCAAACATTGTGTTGTGGTCGGTCGCAGCAATATTGTTGGCACACCGATGTCTATCCTGATGTCGCGCAATGCCAACCCTGGCAACTGTACTGTCACCATGGTGCATAGCCGTACCACTAACATGAAGGAAATCTGCGCCAGCGCTGACATCCTGATCGTTGCCATCGGCAAGCCGGAATTCGTTACTGCCGACATGGTCAAGCAAGGGGCTGTGGTTATCGATGTGGGAACTACCCGCGTGCCAGATGACAGCCGCGAGCGTGGCTGGCGCCTGACTGGTGATGTGGACTTTGACGGCGTCAAGGACAAGTGCAGCTTCATTACCCCGGTACCGGGCGGTGTGGGTCCAATGACTATTGCTTCCCTGATGCAGAATACCCTTAATGCCATAAGCATGAAGTAAATGGCTCCATTGTTGTCAAGACTGCTGGCAAGACGGCTGGCAAGACAGATGACAAGACGAACGGCAGGACGGATGTAATGAGCGAAGCACTGACAGAACTCAAACCCTATCTGGGAAAAGTAGCCGACGCCCAGGTATTGTCTTTCGAGGATGCGCGGCAGGCGTTTGAGATCATTATGTCCGGCCGTGCCACGCCAGCCCAAATAGCCGGCTTTCTGGTGGCATTGCGCATGCGCGGCGAAAATGTTGATGAAATCAGTGCCGCGGTGGACGTTATCCGCTCCAAGGCGCTGGCAGTAAGGGCGCCCGCCGATGCCATGGATATAGTGGGCACCGGCGGTGATGGCTCCGGCACGCTGAATATTTCCACGGCAACGGCCATTGTTACTGCAGCTTGTGGCATACCCGTGGCAAAGCATGGAAATCGTGCGCTGTCTTCGAAATCCGGTGCTGCCGATGTATTGACTTCACTTGGGGTTAATCTTGAGGCGGATATCGCACACATAGAGCAGTCCATTGCAGAAGCGGGCATTGGCTTTATGATGGCACCACGTCACCATGAATCCTTTAAATACGTCGGGCCTGTTCGGGTGGAGATGGGTATCCGCACCATATTCAATATCCTTGGTCCCTTGTGTAATCCGGCTGGTGTTAAAAATTACTTGATCGGCGTCTTTGCTCAGGAGTGGGTCAGGCCAATGGCAGAGGTACTGGCCAGGCTTGGTTGTGAAAAAGCCTGGGTTGTTCATGGTGCTGATCATCTCGATGAATTGAGTACCACAGGCAGTAACTTTATCTGTGAAGTGAGCGCCGGTGCAGTCACCGAATTTAACCTGACACCGGAAGAGGCTGGGCTTGCTGTTGCCAGTCTTGAGGATTTGAAAGGTGGTGACGCCGCCTATAACGCTGAACGCCTGAGTGCCTTGTTGGATGGGCAGCTCGATGCTTACCGCGATGTGGTGCTGTTCGGCACAGCCGCCGCTCTGCTTATCGCTGGTAAAGCGGCTAATATACGCGATGGCGTTACTCTGGCAGCGGCAGCCATTGATTCCGGAAAAGCCAAATCAGTTCTGGATAAACTGGTCAAAATCACTAATAGTTAAAAAGATAATTAAAAAATACTATAATAGAAACATAAAGTTAGTAATAATAGCTAAATTATATTGTAGATTTTGCCACGCCTCGTGAGTGGTCAAGCTTTATTGATGTATCCGGGAGGATAGAAAAAATTAGCAGCAACCAATGTCCAGTGTGTCAGCAAGAAGCCATGGATGCCATGACTAAACTGATGAAACGGCCTCATGTGTGTCAGAATTGTGGCGTTGAACAAAGGATGAACCTCATTTATACCAGTGTGGTTTCCATCATCTTTTTTGCCCTGGCCGTGCGGTCACTCATTACTTCAGGATTTTCAGCTGGCGCCATGGTGACAGTTCTTGTGATGACCGCGGCATTCATCGGGGTATGCCTGTTTATTCCCCTGGAAACCAAGGGCTCGACCTCCGAGACCTGAGCCAGTTAGATTGCGGTTTGCCTGGGTAATTGAAATCTCTGGCTAATCTTGAATCTACCTTTGGCCTCCTTCGTAAAGTGCCTCTAACTTGCTGAAATTACTCCGCTAAATCCTTTATTGATTCTTATTTCTCCCGCAAAAAAAAGATACACTAGTCGACGCATTGTTCTTTGTGAAAACAATGTGAATAGATCAAAATCAGGTAAACCCACAATACTGTGCAGCGTTTAGAATCTTTTAACGGTATGGATTGACTTCGGAAAGCGGCTGAATAATAGAATGAACACAAGTGAAATTGAGTCAGAAACGCCAGTAATTACAAGACGTGGCCGTAAGCTCTGGATTGTTGCTATCGTCCTGCTGCTGTGCGGTGCCGGCAGCTGGTATTACTGGCAGTCAAACTCCCAACAGGAAACCACGAATCAGCCGCTGATAGCGACAGTGCAAATAGGCAATATAGAGAACACCATCACTGCGGCTGGGAGTTTGCAACCCTTCGATTTTGTGGACGTCGGTGCCCAGGTGAACGGCATTCTGGAAACCCTGCATGTAGATATTGGCGACGTCGTGGAAGAAGGCCAGTTGCTGGCCGAAATTGATGCCAGAATTCAACTGGCCAGAGTGGAAGCCAGTCGTGCCAGTATTGAAGCCCTGGAAGCACAAATTGCCGCCCGTAATGCCTCCCTTGCACTGGCTCGAGCCAATGCCCGCCGTCAGGAGCGACTGCGGGATGCCGATGCGACCAGTGAGCTGGATTATGATAACGCCATTAATAATCTGGCGTCTGCAGAAGCCGGCTTGATCCAGCTGGAAAAACAGATTATTCAGAGTAAGGCCAGCCTGGAAAGTGATGAGACCCAGCTTGAATTTTCAAGGATCTATGCTCCCTCAGCCGGCACCGTGGTTTCGCTGGATATGAATGAGGGGCGCACCATCAACGCCAATCAGCAGGCGCCAACCATCCTGAGAATTGCAGATTTGAGCACCATGACCGTCGAAACTGAAATATCGGAAGCGGATATCAGCAGTATTAAGAAGGGCATGCCGGTCTATTTCACGACCCTGGGCGGAGGAAACCGACGCTGGTATTCCACCGTGCGACAGATACTGCCCACCCCGATAGTCGAGAATAATGTGGTGCTGTACACCGGTCTGTTTGATATCGATAACAGTGATGGTTCCTTGCTTTCTGATATGACCGCCCAGGTATATTTTGTTACTTCTTCAGCAGAAAATGTGCCCACTGTCCCGGTTGGCGCCTTAACCTTCATTGATCAGCCAGCTGCTGGGGGCTTTGCAGGCGCTGGTGGTGCAGGAGCCACAGGAAGACCCGCTGCCTTCCGGGGAGCGGGTAATGGGGCCGCCAGACCAGGAGCAGGCGCTGGACGCGCTAATACACAAGGTGCTCCGGCAACACGACTGGCCAGAGTTCAGGTGGTCAATAGTAACGGTGGATTTGAAGAGCGGGAAATTATGGTAGGTGTTACCAGCAGAATATCCGCTGAGGTAATTTCCGGTCTTGAAGTCGGAGATGAAGTGGTTGCCGGTATTCTGCAGAACATTCCGGGAGCAGCTGGGCAGGGTGGCCAAACGGATCGTCGTGAAATGTTCCGTGCTATGGGGGGCTTCCGTTGAGCACAGGCGCTCTCCATCCTGATACATCATTTGCCGCTGGTGATTTGAGCAAGGAACCAGCGCTCTCCAGTAGCGAAAAAAACACCACTGAAATAAGTGGTGAAGTTGCCATTCCATTAATTGAGCTAAAGAAAATCCATCGTATTTTTGCCACTGATGGTGGGGTCGAAGTTCATGCGCTACGCGGCATTGATCTAAAAATATACCCGGGTGAGTTTCTTGCCATTGTAGGGCAGTCGGGTTCCGGTAAATCCACTCTGATGAACCTGCTGGGCTGTCTGGATCGTCCTACCAAGGGCACCTATTTATTTGCCGGTCGAGATATCAAAAGCTTTGATGCTGATGGTCTGGCCTGGTTACGTCGTGAGGCGTTTGGCTTTGTTTTTCAAAGTTATAACCTCCTCAATAGTTCCACCGCAGAGGAAAATGTTGAGGTCCCGGCCATTTATGCCGGCCTGAATCACAACGACAGACGTATGCGTGGGGAAGCCCTGTTAACGTCCCTTGGTCTCGGTGATCGCCTTGATCACAGACCCACTCAACTCTCCGGCGGACAGCAGCAGCGAGTTTCCATTGCCCGTGCCATGATGAATGGTGGCAAGGTTATTTTGGCGGATGAGCCTACCGGTGCCCTGGATACCCAGAGTGGTATCGAAGTGATGGCCTTGCTGGAAAGTCTGGCCCGTGATGGACATACCGTCATCCTTATTACCCATGACAATGAAGTCGCCTCCCATGCGGATAGAGTCATTGAGTTTCGTGATGGGGAAATAATTAATGATAGCGGACATGCTGAAGGCGTCATTGACCCCAAACAGAATAAAACCCTGCGGGATTTATTTCTCAGCCGAAAAGTTGCCTCGCCAATGGCTGGTATTGGTGAATCCATTCGTATGGCGATGCGTTCCCTGAAAGCCAATATTTTCAGAACCATTCTGACCTTGTTGGGAATCGTGATCGGCGTGGCATCTGTCGTTGCCATGCTGGCCATCGGTGAAGGGGCGCGTCAGGACATTGTTGACCGCATTTCTTCAATTGGTACCAACAGACTGACATTACAGCCGGCGCGTGTGCCCGGCCAGCGCCGCAGCCTGCCGTCAACACTCACGCTTGAAGATGCTGATGCGGTAGGTCAGGAATTGCCCAATATACTGGGCGCCATGCCGGAATTACAAAGTAACTATACCGTCAGATATCAGCGTCTGGATTATTCGACTCAGGTAACGGCAACCACCGAGAATATGCCTGACCTGAGTGCCTGGCCTTTAGCCAAGGGCATATTTTTTACCCGCGAAGACAGTGATCGCTATACCCCGGTAGCCGTCCTCGGTGCCACCGTAACTAACGAGCTTTTTCCCGCCGGGGCAGAACCGCTCGGCGAATATATTCTGATCAAGAATATCCCTTTTCTGGTGATTGGCGTGATGACTACAAAGGGTGCCTCGTCCAATGGCAATGATCAGGATGATGTGGTTTTTGTGCCGTTTAAAACAGGGGCACTGCGTTTGATGGGTGAAAGCAATGCGCGCAGTATTTCCGTGTATGTCGATGATGTGGACGAAATTGAAGCCACAGAGCAAAACCTCATTCAGTATATGATTGCGCGTCATGGCAGTGAAGACTTTCGCATTTTCAATGCGGCTCAATTGCTGGAGACCATTACCGCTTCCCAGGATACCTTTACCATCTTGCTAGGTTCAGTAGCGGCCATTTCACTGCTCGTTGGTGGCATAGGTGTGATGAATATCATGCTGGTATCGGTGACTGAAAGGACCCGCGAAATTGGTATTCGTATGGCCACGGGTGCAAGACAAATGGATATTATGTCCCAGTTCCTTTCTGAAGCAATTGTGGTGTCTGGAGTGGGCGGTGTTATAGGTGTCATCACCGGTGTCACCGTTGGCTATATTCTTATTTTCTTTGAAGTGTCGATCAAGTTTACAGCGATGCCAATGATATTAGCCTTTAGTTGCGCTACTGCCACTGGGTTGATTTTTGGGTTTGCGCCGGCCCGAAAAGCAGCACAACTTGATCCGGTTGTGGCACTGGCGAACGAGTAACTTATGATGTACGGCCTGCGTTCTTTTCTATTTTCACTTGCCTGCATGGGATCTCTCGTCAGCTGTACGCTGACCGAGTTACCTCAGCTATCGGAGGCTGATGTGCCGGAAAATTGGCAAGGACCAGTGGTTGAAGAGGCCGATATATGGCCGGAAACCGATTGGTGGAATGCCTTCAACGATGAAGAGCTGAGCAATATCATCTCTCAGGTTCAGGAAAATAATCTGGACCTGGAAAATAACCGTCGTAATCTAGAGTCAGCCCAGATTGCACTGAGGGAAGCGGGCTTTAACCTGCTGCCAACCCCTTTGGTAAATCTGGGGACGGGGGCCAGTTATAACGAAACAAGAGTCGATGGTTCCGAAACATCATCCAGCCCCAACGAACCATTTAGCCTGGGTGCCACGTTTACTTATAACGACATCCTCAGCAAGCCAGCTGCATATGACCGGGCTGTTGCAGATTATGATTTCCGCGTAGCCCAGGTTGCTGATGTAGCGCTTAATACCCTGGGAACTGCAGCCTCAACTTATTTCCAGCTACTGCTGACGCGGGATAAGGTCGAGGCATCCATGCAGAATGTGGAAAATGCTGAAGCGATTTATCGAATAGCCCAGGCCAGAGTTGACGCCGGTGTTGCCGTGCCCATTGAAGCCCTGCAACAGCAGATTGCACTTGATCGTGAGCGTAACAACCTGCGCAGTTTTATTCAGAATGACCTGGCTACGCGATCATCTTTGGCCTTGTTGCTGGGAAGATCTCTGCAGAATTTTGAGGTGGCCGGGCAGACATTGCAGAACATAGAAGTGCCTCTGGTTAAGCCCGGACTGCCGTCGGAGTTGCTGGTCAGACGACCGGATCTGGTTCAGGCTGAAGCCAATTTGCGCAGTGCCCGTGCCAGTGTCGATATCGTAAAGACCGATTTATTCCCGCAAATTTCCCTCACCGGAGGCATTAACGCATCCAGTACTTCACTTTCTGAACTGGTGAGTGATCCTGATACCATCCTCAATATAAATGCCAACCTGATACAAACCCTGCTTGATAATGGCCAGCGTTTTCGAAATATCGACCAGGCCAGAATCACCATGGAAAATAATCTGAACAACTATCGCCGTGCTGTTATTGGTGCCTTTAATGAAGTGGAAGTGTTATTAAGCAATATTGAATTACTGGAAGCACAGGGTGTGGTGGCATTGCAGAACCTGGAGGCTGCGGAAGAAGCGTTTCGTATTGCCGAGGTTAGATACCAGGAAGGTGTGGCCGATTTCCAGACTGTGCTGATCGCGCAAAACACATTGTTTTCAACCCGCAACAGTTATCTCGATAATAAATTACTGCGTCTTAATACCATCACCGGTTTATTCCAGGCGCTTGGTGGGGGATGGCAGGCGGAGGAATAGTTACAAGTTACAAGTCTCAAGAGGCAAGCAACCACTCTCTCAGGCTTCAATGGTTTTCTGTAGGTCGGATAAGGACCGCAGGGACGCATCCGACAAGGCGATCATTGATCGCCTTTTTTGCGACTTGCGACTTGCGACTTGCGCTCCGCGCTCGCGCGTCAATGGCGGGTAATTTTTTTCTCGATTACTGTCATTGCCTGATCCAGACGTGCTTCGATATTGCCGCAGATGATACTGTAGTCTAGCTGGTAAAAATCAAGCTTGTCCTGATACAGGGCAAACAATTCTTCACGATCATCAGGATTTTCGCGCAATGGATCTGCTTCCCAGGGTACGTCATAGTGACAAAGCAAATAGTGACGTTTGTGGGTCACAATATTGGCGGCAAAGCTATCGAGGATCCACTGGTGGCATGTTCCAAAACGCACTTCACTCCAGATAATCAGCACCAGCAGGTCTGTATCACAAAGTAGCAGCTCAGGGTTTTTGCCCAGAGCGAGTTGCTCCAGTCGATGCTGTTCTCCGGCTATTTCAAGCAGGTCTGGTTCGCTGTAATGGAAGTGGCTGTCGCGACCCAGTCTTTGATTCAGGTATTCACGGGAGATTTCCGGCACAACATGTGCCCGCAACATTTCCCCGAGGCCTGAGGCCAATGTGGTTTTGCCGCAAGATTCCGGTCCTGTCAGGACTATGATGTTACTTGATAATTCACTGATGCCTGTTTCCTCCGGCAAACTCTAATCCTTTATTGTTTCATCAGTTTATAATTCTAGCAGGTGTTTGAGTTATCGCTTTAATTGTTCTACGGGTTCCCAGTTTCCATGTAGCAGTTGCTTCAGGCTAACATCAGGAGCAGAGAAACATTTTATTTCTGTTGGTATTGATGTTGATTCAAGTCTTGGCAGAATAAACGTGAGTGACACCGTTGTCCATGATCCGGAGTATCGGGTCTGGGGGAAAAAATCAGTTTACAAAAAAAGGGCCGCATGGCGACCCTTTTTGAAATATTTACCTGCACCCTAGTTCAGGGGGTTACCTTCCTCGTCAAGCTCGACAATAGGGTAGCCCAGTGCAAGCAGTGAATCCTCGATTACGGCCTTGTCACCAACTACAAGGATTTTCATTTTTTCTACTGGCAGATGTTCGCGTGCCAGCTCCTGTACCTGTTGTGCGGTTAATGCAGAGATAACAGTTTGCTGCTGTTTCACAAAATCAGCCTCCAGGTCATAGGTAATAATCTGGTCCAGCAGACGGGCTTTCTGCCCCGGGGTTTCATAATCCCGTGCTTCACTCTGACCAATGGCATCCTTGGTGAATTGCAGCTCTGCCGAGGTAATACCATTGTCCCGGTAATTGGTGATTTCATTAATGAATTGCACCACCGAGTCAGCAGTTGTATCGGTACGTACACTGGCAGAAGCGGTAAATGGTCCTGGTATCTTGCTGCCAGTGAAACTGCTGCGCGCACCATAGGTGTAGCCCTTGTCTTCACGCAGGTTAAGATTAATGCGACTGTTAAATGCGCCACCAAGAATATAGTTCATCAATGAACGCTCCCAGTAGTCTCCGGCAGCATCATAAGTCAGGTCAGTCAGATAGCCGACACGAATTTCGGACTGTGCCGCACCAGGTTTGTCCACCAGGTACAGTGTAGTCTCATTTACGTTAGTACCAGCGGGTTGTTGATTGAGACTGACATTTTCATTGGGTAATGCCTGGAGAAAATCCAGCTTGGCAATGACTTGTTGCTGGGGAAGGTCGCCGACAATGGAAACCTTGAGGGCCTGACTCACCAGGTTCTTGCGAGCAAAGGCTTCGATGTCTTCCAGAGTAATGCTTTGCAGGGTGGGTATAGTACCTGCAGCAGAAACGGCATAGGCATGTTCTTCGCCATAAACCAGTTTTGGGTAAACCATGCCGGCAATACCGGAAGGCTCTTCCTTGCTTGCCTCAATATTTTCAATTTGCTGCTGACGCAGGCGATCGAGATCATCCTGGGTGTATGAAGACCGAAACAGTCGTTCTTCAAGCAGATCAAGCGTTGCATCGACATTTCGTAACAAAGACTGAACACTGATATTAAAGCTGTCACTTCCTGAGCCTACTGAAATACGGCTACCCAGTTTATCCAGTTCAATTTCAAACTCCTCGGCACTGAAATTCTCTGTGCCTTCATTCATCATTTGCGCCGTAAGGCTGGCAACGCCGTATTTGTCTGCTGACTCCAGCAGGTGCCCACCATCAAAATTCAGCCGCAGACTAACCAGCGGGACTTCTGCATTGGCGGTGCCAATTACTTCTATGCCGTTGCTCAATTCCTGGCGCCAGTAGTCTGGCATGGAAACCAGAGGATTGGGCGGCGGAGTGGGGCGTATGCTGCGATCAAAAGATTCCGGTGCATCGCGTTCTTCCAGGTTTTCAATAGTGCTCTGTATCTGGGAAAGCCGAGCAGGAATAGTGAAATTATCCGGCTTGGCAACAATATCTTCCCCGCCTTCCGGTACTACGCTCAGGTAAATGGCAGGTTTTTCCTTGATATAGGTGTTATATACCCGTAACACGTCTTCCATGGTCAGGGCACGGATATCATCCAGTTCTTTCTGAATCTGGTTAGGGTCACCAAGAAAGGTTTCGTTGGAGGCCAGTTGTCGGACCTTGCCGCTGACACTGGCGAGGCTGTTTATCAAACCTGCTTCCTGGGTTGCTTTATAGATCTGGATATCATCATCACTGATGGAGTCAGCGTTGAAAGACTCAATAATATTACGCATTTCGGTTTCAAAATCTGCCAGTGGTGTTCCGGGAAATGGCAGAACAAGGAAGATGAGCATGCCGGCCAGTTCCTGCATGTAATTAAAGCCACTGGCCTGAATAGCTTTCTGGGTGAGTATGAATTCCTTGTAGAAAAAGGATTTCCTGCCCACGGTAATGATTTCACTCATGGCTTCCAGGGCAACACGATCTGGATGATCCATGGGGATTGTTGGATAAGCGATGAACAGTCCGGGGAAGCGGATGTTTCTGTCGACATAGGAAATATAACGATCAGCATCCAGCGAGGCGGCTTGCTTTACATCATTTTCCACAGCAGGACCTGGCGGGATTTCACCGAAATATTTCACCACCAGATCCATTGCTTCTTCGACATTCACATAACCACCAATGGTAAGAGTGGCGTTATTGGGGCCATACCAGCGCAGAAAGAATTTCTTCAGATCATCCAGCGTGGCGGCATCCAGGTCTTCAATAAAACCAATGGGCATCCAGGAGTAGGGGTGCTCGGGAGGGAACATGGCAGTAAACATTTTTTCCGACCACAAGCCATAAGGGGAATTCTCGTAATTCTGGCCGCGCTCATTTTTTACGGTATCACGCTGTACTTCAAATTTTTCCTGCGTGACAGCGTCAAGGAAATAACCCATGCGGTCAGACTCCAGCCAGAGCATGGTTTCCAGTTGATTGCTGGGGACGGTTTCGAAATAGTTGGTACGGTCAAAGCTGGTAGTGCCGTTCATGGTGCCACCAGACTCAGTAACGATGCCGATGTGCTGTTCATCTGCCACATGTTCTGATCCCTGAAACATCATATGCTCAAAGAAATGGGCAAAGCCGGAACGTTGAGGCTCCTCTCTGGCTGACCCTACATGGTAGGTTACATCCACATGCACCAGCGGGTCCGACATATCTTCATGGATAATGACGGTGAGGCCGTTATCCAGTTCATACTTGCTGTAGGGAATGACTATTTCTCCACTGTCAGCATCAACGCGTTCAATTAAGGTATAACCTGAACTTGCACTTGGGGCTGATTCAGAGACCACATCAGACTCGGGTGCTGAAGATTCAGAACACGCCGTAAGGATCAGAATAGCCAGTGAGGCTATGAGTGCTTGAAAGCTCTTGCTGAAAACGTTGAGAGGAAAATGCATCCCTGGCTCCTTAACAAAATATGGATAAATAAGATAAAGCAGACAGCAGATTAAAGCATATCGCCATAGTCTCTCCAAGAACCGGAGAATCCCTGGAAAATTTCATTGAGTTTATGTTAATTAGCCAAGAAGTATGGGGTGCAAAATACAGGAGCAGATTGATTTCAGCTTACAGAATTTATTAATCAGTGGAAGTCTGGGTTAATATAGCCGTTTCAGGAAAGATCAATTCATCTTGCTGTAAAGCAAGTAACTTCTCAGAGAATAGTCAAATATCATGGCCACCCAGTTAGTGAAACTCAGGCAGGTACCGGCGGATGAGCTGGAAGAGATTTATGCCCTGATGGAAGCTCATGAAATTGAGGTGTATGAAACCGGAGCAGGCAACTGGGGAATTTCCATGCCGGCCCTATGGCTGAGTAACGATGATCAGCTGGAGCAGGCCAAGGATTTACTGAAGCAACATGAAGAAGAGCGTTTCCAGCGCATGCGTAGTGAGTATGAAGCGCTGAAAGAAGAGGGTAAGGCCAGGACCTTTCTAGACATTGCCAGAGAAAACCCTGTCAGGTATGTGGCCTATATCGTGATGATAGCCGGCCTGGTATATATTTCGATTGTGCCTTTCTGGGCGCTTCTCGGCGAATAGAAAATCAAAGGTAGTATATTTATGAGTCATCCCATTATTGCAGTGCAGCCGCTGGACTTTCACTGGCAAACTCTTGACCCGTTCCTGTTCTGTGCCTTTCATCAGGATAATTTTCCCCATGGTAATGGAGAGCTAGGGCCAGCGGCTTCTCTTGCCGGCCGCAATCTCGGGCAGGATTTTGAGAAAAAGGATGGCTGGCGAATGTATCATGGCGATAAGGTGCCGGGGTTTCCAGGGCATCCCCACCGTGGCTTTGAAACCATCACAATCGTTCAGAATGGGCTGGTGGATCATGCCGACTCTCTGGGCGCGGCCGGGCGTTATGGCGATGGTGATGTGCAGTGGATGACGGCAGGAAAGGGAGTGCAGCACAGTGAAATGTTTCCCCTGCTTAATGAGTCCGGGGAAAATCCCCTGTTATTGTTTCAGATCTGGCTGAATCTTCCGGCCAGCAGCAAGATGGTTGAACCCCATTTCACCATGTTCTGGAATAAGGATGTGCCGGTTGTTGAAAGCAGGGATGAACAGGGAAAAAGTATTCGCATCGAATTAATTGCCGGGGAACTTTCAGGTATCCACGCCCCCGCTCCACCACCAGATTCCTGGGCTGCGAATCCTGAAAATAATGTGGCAGTATGGCTTATTGAATTGGAGCAGGGTGCAAAGTGGACATTGCCGGCATCAGCCGCGGGCCTTAATCGTGTGTTATATTTTTACGAAGGTGAAAGCATTACTGCGGCCGGGCAGCAAGTTGCGGTTAGTCAGGGTTTGCAATTACATTCAGACCAGACTCTGGACATTACCTGTAACGGGGCGACAGCAAAAATGCTGCTTTTGCAGGGACAGCCGATTGCGGAGCCTGTCGCCCAGTATGGTCCCTTTGTAATGAACTCCCGGGAAGAGTTACAGCAAACCTTTCAGGATTATCAGCGCGACCAGTTTGGCGGCTGGCCCTGGGAACGCAATGATCAGGTGCATGGTGATAGCGGCAGGTTCGCCCGCTATGCTGACGGAAGCGAAGAAAAGCCGGATTAATAACTGACAAAAGATAGCGTTAATGCAAATACGAAAAAGAAAATATAAAAGATAAAAACAACAAGTAAGAAGGATCAAAGATGGAACAGGAACTACAGCAAGCCCAGGAAATTTATAACCTCATAGTCGAATTCATGGTGAATTACAGCTTCCAGATTGTGGGCGCCATCATCATTGTGTTGCTGGGTATGTTTGTCGGTAAAAAAGTGTCCGGTTTAATTGAAAACCTGATGATAAGAAAAAACATTGATGTCACGCTGAGTCATTTCGCCGCGGGCTTTGTGAAGATTCTTATTGTAGCAATGACGGCGATTATCGCTTTGGGAAAAATTGGTATCAGTGTCACGCCCTTTGTTGCCGCCATCGGTGCGGTGTCTTTGGGTGCTGGTTTGGCTTTGCAGGGTCTGCTGTCAAACTATGGCGCCGGGCTTAGTATCATTGTGGCACGACCATTTATTGTTGGAGATACCATCTCTGTGCAAGGCGTCACTGGCATTGTTAAAGAAGTGAAGCTTGCCTATACCGTGCTGAGTAATGAAGATGAAGTAAATATAATGATTCCCAATAAATATATTGTCGGCGAGATCATTCACAATTCCCGCACTAACAGTATTATTGAGACGGTGGTGGGCATTGCCTATGCATCAGATCCGGATCTGGCTATTAAAGCGATCGTAGAGGCGCTGCCAAATACAGAAGGCGTTGTAGCAGAAAAAGAGCCTCAGGTAGGGATTGATAATTATGGCGATAGCAGTATTGATATAGGCATGCGTTACTGGGTACCAACGGCGTCGCTGTTTGATACAAAGTACCGCGCAAACCTCGCTGTGTTCAAAGCCCTTGCTGAAAATAATATAGAAATACCCTTTCCCCAGCGTCATATGCATCTTATTAAGCAAGGGGAGTAGGGATATACTGAAAACAAGCTTATGACGCTTTATTCCCTGTTACTGGCCGGCGGCAAGTCATCGCGTATGGGGCAGGATAAAAGGTTTCTGCTTTTTCAGGGCCAGACTCTGATAGAGGGGTCCCTGTCTCTACTGAAAAACATAGGTTCGGATCAGGTATTAATCAGCGGTGATCTGGCGGGTTATGAAAGTATTCCCGATTTGCTTCCTGAATGTGGCCCCCTGGGTGGGCTCCATGCGGTCGTGCACCATATTGAACTGCAATCAGAGTCGGATAAGGAGGGGCGAGATTACTTGCTGGTGATCCCTGTCGATATGCCTTATCTGAATGAGCAGTGCCTGAAAACGCTATTGGCAGGCATTGGTGAGACAGATGCCTGTTATTACTCTGGTGAAGTGTTCCCCTGTGTATTCAGGCTATCCTCAAGGCTCAGGTCTTACCTGGATTCCCTGTTTTCACAAAGCCGGGAGCTGGGCGGTAATCGTTCAATGAAAGCACTGTTACAACATTTTTCCAGTGAATCTCTTGCGCCAGATGGTTTTTCCGAC
>Ga0255758_10000570_pt1 | contig 41497 bp, 39 predicted proteins | sample 011ome_24_FD_179958 | JGI IMG/M metagenome (GOLD analysis project Ga0255758, IMG submission 179958) | Coastal salt marsh microbial communities from the Groves Creek Marsh, Skidaway Island, Georgia - 011513CT metaG (version 2) | ecosystem: Environmental > Aquatic > Marine > Intertidal zone >... | reverse complement strand
TCAAACCCTTATGACTATATAATTATACGCTCTAGTCAATCTTTTCTGGCGCAACCCCTATCCCGCGAGGAATTTAAATCATCATTAATACAATGATGCAAATAATTAAGCCTATTAAGGCACGTCTCGTTAGTTCTTCGTGGTTCATGATTCGTTTTTAGTTAATGTTTGCCAATAAGTTTCAGCGTAGTCTACAGACATAGAATCGTTAGGATATTGAGCTTCAACTCTTTTTATGTAGTCATAATAAGTTACGCCATCAGCATAAAGTTGTTGACAAAAATATTCTATGTCTAACATATGATCTTTAAGTTTACTCATTTAATTCCTCTGTAATCTACAGTTGTTTTTCTACGTTTGTCGCGTGGATACTCCGTAACCACACGGCCATCTTGATACCAAGTTTGTATTCGACCTGGTCTCACTTCTATTGAGTGTACTTTTTTAGCTAGCTCTTCGCTTTTGAGCTCTTCTTTGCGTTTAGCTAACTTTTCGATATCTTCTGGATAAGCCATAACATACTCCTGTTTTTGTTACCACCAAGGACTATACCAAACTACTTTACCTTGATCCAACCAAGCAAGTGCTCGTTCACAAAATTCTTTGTCTGTCTCAAAGTAATACTTGGCACTTTCTTCTTGAGCATCTTGCCCCCAAAAGAATCCATCTTTTGCTTTAGGCAACTGCCCCGAGTGTATTGCTTGTTTAAGATCAATAATATCTTCTCGAGTAAGGTACACATCTGAACAGTTAAATTCGCAATCCATGACGCTTTGTGGAGCTTCCATGCCTTTCTTGCGGTAATACAATTGACGCATGTACTCGTTGAGTGATGCGTGTTTACGCCAATCAAACTCTGTAACAGGTTTGTTTTCTTGTTCTTTATCTAGCCAACCGGCTGCCATATCTAAACCCATAAGCACACCTCCATGTGTAAAAATTAGGTGGTTCGTTGTGACATAAGGTGAACCAAACCTGTAATGAAGGAGGCATAACTGGAGATCCCCCTCTGTCGTTTTTCAATATACACAGGTGCTGGGCTTTTCATCCCAGCGTGGTCGTTAAGGAGACACCTTCCATGGTTAACGCTCCACGGACAACGGGCGGTAGAGGAAGCTCAGGAGATAACCGAAAACCTCTACCCCATTATTGTTAAGCTACGCTTGCGACATCCATTGCATTGTTTGCTTGGGTAGTCATGACGCGTGCACTGAACTTGGAAGTGTCTACAATATTTTTGTAATTCCACTCTGCAAGTCTTTGCAATCTTAACTCGACTTGAGTTTTGACTCTGTCGGCTTTGATTGACACATCTTTAAGACCAAAGTCATTATCAATGGTAGCTAACGCTTGAGACAACATTCTGGCTTTTCTACCGAGCTGAAGCATTTTGTCTTCGCGCTCAATCAACCATTCTGGTATCTCTTTGGTTGGGTCTTGCTCAGCCATTGATTCTTGATACTCGAATACAATGGAACAAAACTCAGCCCATGTTCTGGTAGCCAACTGTAAGAAGTTGATACCAGTTGTTTGTGGGTCAACTTCAAGCAATGGCTTTTGTCCAAGAACGATTTGTTCAACTTGTAAGTTGAAATATTCACGTTCTTTGCTAGCTTTAGCTTCGTCATCGCCGAAGTGTGGCTCTGTACCATATTTTTCATTGAACACTTTCATGATACCGACGATCCTACCAGTGTTGAATGTTGGGTTGCCCTCAAGATCCAACTGATATTTCTTGTAGAAATAATCAGGTAGAACGATGTCATCTTGCTCGGCTCTGTTTTCAGAACCTACAGGATCACCGTTAGTATCAGGAATGAACGCTGATTCTGGGGTTGATTGCTCTGGGAGCAACTCTCCGTTTTCACCGTTCGCCATATCGATCTCGACCTCAACATCTGCTGGATCAAATATATCTGCACCTTTACTCATAATTACCTCCTTGTGGTTTAGAGTGTTGATTTCTATTTGCAATTACTTGCAATACTTCTGAGTTCTTCAACTCAGGTATATACAAATAATTACTCGCTTGTTGACGAATTGACTCGTCAATGTGTTTTTCTTCCATAAATACCTCCATGCTGGAATAAATACATAAACTATAAACAACCGTTGTAGACGCGTAGCGTCACAACGCATGCACAAACGCACATAATTGAGTATTAAACTAAAAAGGGGGCCGAAGCCCCCAATGGTTATGCAACTGATGCAGATGCTAAATCAAGCTCAGGCTGTTGTGCCTCAACTTTTTTCTCAGCTGGATAGAAAGTAAATTCTTCCTGTCCAATCTGTTTGATTACCACTGCGCCGTTAGGCTTGAGGTAAGCATACTCAAACAGCTGATCCATAGGCAAAGTCACATTCTGACCTTGCTCATCAGCTTTAGGATTTCTCCTAGTTGCGTTTAAGATAAGGTTACCTTTTTGAGTGATAACCAATGAGTTGCCCTCGCGTGGGCTAGACGTGGTATTAAATGACATAATGTCCTCCTTGGCTTGCGCCGGTTTACCAATTGTTAAACTTAAAAACTGTCTTCGATTCATAATAATCTCCAATTTTTACAAATAATGAACAACCAGCTAGACGACGTAGGAGTCAGCTGTAACATTTGAACGTAAGAATGCGGGTTTGCGAGCATTTGTTACACTTGTTACAGATGAATTTAGGGTACTGTAACAGCCTGAAACCCGCGTGGTTGTACTGTTTGCTTGGATTATGTTACATGTAACAGATGATTTATGTTCTCGATTAAAGAACAACGGTCGACGGTCGTTATGGTACAACCTCTATCTGGTCTTGCTGTAACGCTGTAACATTTGCATGCTTGCACATATGCAAGCTCGCTATTTTACTGGGCTGAAGCACGTTACACTTGATGTGTTACACATGGGCTTTTTACGTGTAACACGTGTAACATTTTCCCAGTGCTCGCACGCACATGATGCACGCACTCCACATCACTTCGTGATGATAGTAGTGGGGTGGGGGCCGAAGCCCCCGGGGAATTACTTCCAACATTTGTATTGTGAACAGCTGTGGTTGTCCATGTCCCATGGTGATAAACAAGTATCACATTCGTATTGTTTTGTCTCGCGGTTGTATACCCCTCTAGTACCAGTGTTATTTCTTTTGATAATAGTAGGCATGACGACCGAAGGTTTCCAGTCTTTGGATGTATATCCTTTAGCGAACTCAGTAGATAGACGAGCCACAGTTGGGATAGATTTACTTGCTACTTTCTTGGATAGATCTACGACAGATCTTGTAGCTGAACCAGATAGTTGTATAAGTTTGTTTAACATAGTTAAGTACTCCCGACCAATCAAGGTCAAATATAATTACATACCATAAACCCACGACGAGTGAGGTACGAACCGTCGACACAGAGCCGCGGAAATCGAAACAAGGTTCCAGGACGATGAATCGGAAACAAGGTTCCAAAATGGAAAAAGGGAGAGGGGGGTGCGCTGGAGGCGAGGGGGGAGACAATGAATCAGCGATATAGTATAGTATTTTCAAAAAAAATTTCTGAGAAAAAATTTTCAGAAAAAATTTATGACAACTAAAGTTTGCGATCGCTGCAAAAAAGAACTGGATCTTTCTAGATTTGTCCAAGAGAAATTGAAATCTGGAAATGGTACTTACCCACGTAACGTTTGCAAAACGTGTACCGTCGACCTTCGACAACGGAGATCGAGCGGGGACCCCGAGCGTTTTCTACGGCACATCTTCAACAGTCTAAAAAACAAGCGCAAAGACACTTGCGAATGGGATCTTGTGCCAGAAGATCTTTTTGAATTGTGGCAAGAACAAGAGGGCCGTTGTGCGTTGTCCAATAATATTATGACGTGGAGAAAAGGTGGGGGCTACCATGATTTTAATGCCAGCGTTGACCGAATCCAGCCCGACGGTCCATATACCAAAATGAATTTACAGTTAGTTTGTTATAGAGTAAACATCATGAAACACGTGCTCGATGATCACGAGCTCTATTGGTGGTGCAAGAATATCGTGACAAATAGAGAAGAATACTAATATAATTCCATTTACATGCGTTTATTAGACGAAGACAGACCTACAGAAATAACCGAACAGGATAGAGCGGAGTTTCAATCCCACCTACCTTATGCCGGATTACACTTAAACGAGCTTTCTGTTCAAGAAGAAAGGTTGGTGTTATTTCATTTACGCGGTATGACAAAAGCTGCCGCTGGAAGAGCTGCGGGCTATAGAGATGTGGACCGTGTTTACTCTTTATTTAAAACAGAAAAATTACAAAAAGCTCTGGCCTATTTACGTAATGAAATGCGTGAAGAAGTTAAGTTTGATAGAAACACAGCAACGGGAATGTATTTAGAAGCGCACCGTAAATCGGCGACCGCGACTGAAGAAAAAAATGTTGTCGATTCGTTGTGCAAGCTCCACGGTCTATTTATGCCTGAGAACGCAACGCAAATAAATATTAATGTGGATAAAGTAGAACAGTTGGAAAGATTGTCCGATGCAGAGTTGCTAAGAATTGCAGGGGCGGATACAAAATATTTAGAGCCAGCTAATGACACAAAAGATTGAATGCCAAAGATGTAAAGGGTTATATCATGAAACCCTTATATTGTTAGATGACATATGTGTTTACTGTAGGGCGGACGAGGCTGAAAAAGTTCCCGAGCCCCAGTTGAAGTCTGAACCGGCTCAAGCGAAACAAGAAGACTTATCCGCACAAGTAAAAGCGGAACAAGAACTAGCAAAAAGAATCTTAGCACGTAAAAGGTTACTCCCATTTGTTGAACGTTTTAATCCAGATTATTTAGCCGGCTGGGTACACAAAGATATCTGTCAAAGGTTAGAAAAATTTAGTGAGCAAGTAGCAAATAAAGAATCACCAAGGTTGATGCTCTTTATGCCACCGCGACACGGTAAATCTACTTTAGCCAGTGTTGCATTTCCTGCGTGGCACTTGGGTCGACATCCTAATCACGAGTTCATAAGTTGTTCGTATTCAGGTTCTCTTGCAATGAATTTTTCAAGAAAAGTTCGTCAACTCCTTAGAGAACCAGTATATAAAAATGTATTTGAAAAAGCTAGACTGGATAAAGATTCTCAGTCAATTGAATCGTGGCAAACGACCCAAGGTGGTGGTTATGTTGCAGCGGGTGTTGGTGGGGGTATTACTGGTAAAGGTGCACACGTAATGGTCATCGATGATCCGGTAAAAAACCGCGAAGATGCAGAATCAGATAACAACCGCGATGCGACCTGGGATTGGTATACATCAACTGCTTATACACGTTTATCACCAGGGGGTGGAATACTTGTGATTCTCACAAGATGGCACGACGATGATTTAGCTGGTCGATTATTAAAACAAGCAGAAGAAGGTGCTGACCAATGGGAAGTAATTAAATACCCAGCCATTGCAGAAACTGATGAAACTTTTAGAAAATATGGTGAAAGTTTACATCCAGAGCGTTATAATGTGGACGCGCTCGAGCAGATAAGGAAAGCCATCGGTCCCCGAGATTGGTCTGCTCTGTATCAACAGAATCCAGTATCCGACGAAGGCGATTATTTTAGCCGAGACATGATTCGTTATTATGAGGATGAAGATATTGAATATGCACAGCTTAATTACTATTGCGCGTGGGACCTTGCGATTGGACAACGTGACCGGAACGATTATTCAGTTGGTATTGTTGTCGGGGTCGATGAATATGATAATTTATTTGTTGTTGATGTCGTTCGCGGAAAATATGATGGGTTTGAATTAGTAGAACAAATTTTAGACTTGTACGAAACTTGGCGCCCGGGTATAGTAGGCATAGAACGAGGTCATATTGAAATGGCCTTGGGGCCCTTTTTGCAGAAACGTACTAGAGAACGGGGATTAAGCGAAGCTTACTTTAAAGACCTAAAAGTAGGTCGTAGAGATAAAGAAGCAAGAGCACGCGCAATTCAAGGTAGAATGCAACAAGGTATGGTATACTTTCCAAAGGACGCTGTTTGGACTGGAACCATGGTTGCAGAACTTTTACGTTTTCCAAATGGAGCCCATGATGACCAAGTCGATGCATTGGCATGGATAGGTTTAATGATGACAGAATTTGCTACCTTCTACGAAAGACCGGAGCATGTTCCATCTTGGAGAGATAAGTTAAAACATTTAACTAAAGGCGAGAAACATAAATCATCGATGAGTGCTTAATGGCAGAGTATAAAAAACCTAAAAAGAAACTGGACGCAGCAGAAGAGCTAAACATTGCCCGTCGGCAATGGGAATCTTATACACGAGCCAGGGACAACGGTCACACTGATTATATTGAAATAGCAAAACAATGTGATAATTTTTATCGCGGTGAACAATGGGATGAAGCAGATATTGCTGCGTTAGATGACCAAGGTAGACCCGCCTTAACAATCAACACAATTTTACCAACAGTTAATACTGTTATTGGTGAACAAAGTACACGAAGAGCAGATGTAGAATTTAAACCGCGTGGTGCTGGTATGCAAGAAGTTGCAGAGACACTAACAAAGTTGTACATGCAGATTTCTGATAACAACAAACTCGATTGGATAGAATCACAAGTTTTTTCTGATGGTTTAATTCAAGACAGAGGGTGGTTTGATGTTCGTATAGATTTTTCAGACCACATTCATGGCGAAGTGCGAATTACTCAAAAAGATCCGCTCGATATCATTATTGATCCAGATGCAAAAGAGTATGATCCAAAAACTTGGAATGAAATCTTTGAAACAAAGTGGATGAGCATAGATGATATAGAAGAAATCTATGGGCAAGAGAAAGCAGATAAATTAAGAATCATAGCAGAAGTAGGATCAACCTTAGGTTCAGATTCAATTGAATATGAAGAAGAACGATACGGAGATACTTACAGCGGTGAATACGCAAGTGATTACCCAAATAACCCAGAAGAAGCAAGAGCTGTAAGATCAATTAGAGTTGTAGAGAGACAACACTATAAACTAAAAGAGTGTATGTTCTACACCGACCCAGTTACTGGAGACCAAAGAGAAGTACCTTATGACTGGAGTAAACGCAAAAGAGAAAAATTTGCTGATGACTTTGGTTTATACATAGTCACTAAAACCGTTAAAAAAGTACGTTGGACTGTAACAGCTGATACTGTTGTTTTGTTTGATGATTGGTCTCCTTATAATTCATTTACATTGGTTCCTTATTTTCCATATTGGAGAAGAGGTAAACCTTTTGGTATGGTTAGAAATTTAATTTCACCACAAGAACAACTAAACAAAATTTCATCTCAAGAACTACACATTGTAAATACAACCGCAAACAGTGGTTGGGTAGTTGAGTCAGGTTCCCTTACAGGAATGACAGCAGATGATTTAGAAGAACACGGTGCGGAAACTGGTTTAGTCCTCGAGTTTAATCGAGGCTCTACTCCCCCAAGTAAGATCCCCCCAAACCAGATTCCCACCGGTCTGGATCGTATAAGCCAAAAAGCGGCAGCAAATATTAAAACAATAAGTGGTATTTCTGATGCCATGTTGGGGACAGATAGTCCAGAGGTTTCTGGTATTGCAATTCAAGCAAAACAGAACCGCGGTGTTTTAATGATTCAAGTACCTTTAGATAACCTAAAGAAAACACGACACTATTTAGCAGAAAAAATACTAAACTTAGTACAAAGTTATTATACAGAAGAACGTATCATTCAAATTACAGACGAAGCTGATCCTTACAAACAAAGGGTCCCACTGGTTGTAAACCAAATGACACCAGAAGGTAGGATTATTAATGATTTAACCTTAGGTGAATATGACGTAGTTATTAGTGATGCTCCAGCAAGAGATAATTTTGATGAAGTTCAGTTTGCAGAAGCTATTGAACTTAGAAAAGCAGGCGTGCCTGTGCCAAATGATTTAATTGTTGAATACTCGCATCTTGCGAAGAAAGCTATGGTAGCAGATCGAATAAGACAACTTGAAGGTACAGCGCCTCCAACTCCAGAGCAAGCACAGTTGCAACAGTTCCAAATGGAATCACAGATTAGAAGTACGCAATTAGAAATTGCTAAACTAGAAGCAGAAGTAACTAGACTTCAATCTGAGACAGCATTGAACGTAGCTAAAACACAATCAACCGAAGCAGACCCACAGCTTAAAGTAGCTGAACTGCAGAGTAAGTTGGAAATGAAACGTGAAGAATTAGATTTACGTGAAAGATTGTCGTCGATGACCAATGACATGAGAAGAGGTCAAACAGAAACCCAGGCTGCCGCTAAATTAGCATCAGTCGCCATGAAACCAAACCAAGGAGGTAGATAAAATGGCTAAAAAAGAAGAAACCAATGAAATGATTATGGACGCTATGCCGGGAGGTGAGCCCATTAAACAGGAGGACACTAAGTTTGAAGTGGACCTTAATTTTGAAACAGTAGAAGAAGAGGAATCTGATAATGAAGAAGTCACGGAAGAAACTGACGCTTCTGCAGAAGAAGAAGTTGCTGAAAAAGAACCTGAAACATCAGAGGAAGAAGAAGCACCTGCAGAGCCAGAAGCTGTTAGCGAAGAAGGAATGGATGAAAACAGCGAAGCAGATGCACAACCAGATATTCAACCAATTGAAGGAAGCGATGAAAACGTTTCCCAAGAAATAGAACAACCAAAAGCGCCTATGGTGCCAAAATCTAGGTTAGATGAAGTGCTTGCAAAACAAAAAGCACTACAAAAACAACTAGATGAGGCAACCCAAGCAAAACAAGAGGCCGCAAAAGAACTCCCAGAGTATGATTTTGCAACTAAAGAAGCTGAATATCAGGAATTAGTATTAAATGGCGAAGCAGAAAAAGCTGTAGAACTTAGAAATGAGATCAGAAATGCTGAAAAAGCCCAATTTATGTTTGAAGTACAACAACAAATGGGCCAAACAGTGCAACAAAGTCAAGAAATGACCGCTTTACAGCAAAAAGCAAACGAAATACAAGCCCAATATCCTGTTTTAGATGAAAACAGTGCTAATTTTGATGCTGATTTGACTCAAGAAGTGTTAGATTTGCGTGATGCATTTATGGTACAAGGTTTTACAGGCCCAGATGCCCTAGAAAAAGCTACTAATTACACTTTAGCAGCAAAAAAACCAGAATTATTAAATCCTATACCAGAAAAACAAGCCCCAAAAGCAGATGAGCAAGTTGTTGAGAAGCAAAAAGTAGCCAATATTAATAAAAAACTACAAGCTGCTGAGTCGCAACCACCTACAATGAAAGGGGAATCTGCTAAAGGTGATAAAAAAATAAATTTAAATACGTTATCTGACGATGAGTTTAGTGCGCTTCCAGAAGAAACTTTGCGAAGAATGCGTGGTGACTTTGGTATATAGTTGGTATAACATATAAGTAATTCGTCCGTCAAAACGATATTTGACGCAGGTCGTTCTGCTAAAACAACGTTTTCGCCTGCCATGGCGTAAATCTGGCAGGGGTCGTGCCCGTAAAAACACGAAAACGTTTCCCAACGATAAAGGGTATACGGGTAAATAGTCGGCCCAGAAAAGCGACTGGTTAGTTTAACTTTAATCTTAAATTTGGAGGATGCCATCATGGCTAACACAAACTTTTCATCACTGACCAGTGAACAGCTTACTATCTGGTCGCGTGATTTTTGGCGTGTTGCTAGGAACATGTCCTTCATTAACCAATTTGCGGGTAGCGGACCTAACGCTATGGTTCAGAGAATATCTGAACTTACCCAATCAGAAAAAGGAGCAAGAGCTGTTATAACACTTCTTGCCGATATGACTGGTGACGGTATTGTTGGAGACAACACCCTCGAAGGAAATGAAGAGACTTTAAGAGCCTACGACATCGTTGTACAACTTGATCAATTGAGATTTGCTAATAGACTTGCGGGTAGATTAGCTGATCAAAAATCAGTTGTTAATTTCCGTGAGCACTCACGAGACGCACTTGCATATGCAATGGCTGATCGTATTGACCAATTAGCGTTTTTATCGCTTTCTGGTATTAACTACACACTTAAAAACAGTGGTGCATTAAGACCTGTCTTGACTTCAGGACAAAATCTTAACGACCTTGCGTTTGGAAGTGATGTAACTGCACCAACTTCTAATAGACACAGAAGATGGGATGCAACTTCAGGCTTAGTAGCTGGTGACGTAACTGCTGTAGAAGCAGCCGATACCATTACTTATGAATGTATTGTTGCTCTAAAAGCTTATGCTAAAGATAACTATATCAGAGGCGTAAGAGGTGCTGGTGGAGAAGAGGTATATCACCTTTTTGTATCTCCACAAGTAATGGCTGACCTTAAACTTGATTCAGATTTCTTGGCTAACGTCAGAAATGCTGGAGTCAGAGGACCAAGCAACAGCTTGTTCTCAGGTTCTTCAAGCTTGATGGTTGACGGCATTATGGTCCATGAGTTCAGACATGTGTTTAACACTGCTAATGCTCTTACTGGAACATCTGCAAATGCCGGTTCTGCTGGATATAAGTGGGGCGCTGATGCTGACATCAACGGTTCTGCTGCTTTATTCTGTGGAGCACAAGCTCTTGCTATGGCAGATATTGGACTTCCTGAAATTGTTGAAGACACCTTCGACTACGGGAACCAAAACGGTATCTCTATTGGCAAAATCTTCGGTCTTAAGAAGCCTAAGTACAACAGCGACTACAATGGTGGCGTTGAAGACTTTGGTGTTATTAGATTGGATGTTGCATACTAAGTATGCTTTTGTGGGTGGTTCATTTTGAGCCACCCCTTTTTTAGGAGTAAATTATGATCATCGTATCAGACATAGACAGGTATATATCAACCACCTGGGGCGCATCAATCAGATTGGAAGCTGGCGTACCAAAAGAAGTTGGAATGGATATTGGAATTTTTTGTTTACAAGAAGGGTGTACAGAAGTTAAACCTAATTTTAATAAAGAACAAAAACCAAGCGAATCAATTAGCGAGGTTAAAGTAGAAGAGTCTACACCGAAAAAAGCGCCGGCTAAAAAACCAGCGAAGAAAACAACTAAGAAATAATGGGAACACTAACGGGCACTAATATTATTGATAGAGCTAGACTTACCTTACAAGATAGCTCTGGTGTTCGTTGGACTGATGCAGAATTATTAATTTATATTAATGATGCACAACGCGAGATTGCAAATATAAAACCTGACTCAACTGCCACACATTTAAATGTTCAGTTGTCAACAGGAACCGAACAAACGTTGCCTTCCGGCGGACTTCGTCTTATTAAAATAACTAGAAATATGTCAGGGACAGCTTCAGATGCGACAGGTTCTAAGGCAATTAGAATTGTAGAAGAAGACTTATTAAACTCTATTGAACCAGATTGGCATGATCCAACAGTAGCGGGTTCTTCAGCGCATGGTTCAATCATTAAAAATTATATTTTTGACGCTGATGATCCTAAAAAGTTTTATGTATATCCGGGAGTAGCTTCGGGCTCTAGTGCTTATATTGAACTAATATACTCAAAATTACCCACTGATCTAAGTTCTGTTTCTAGCACTATTGATATAGAAGATACTTATGGAAATGCTATTTTAAATTTTGTGTTATATAGAGCTTATTTAAAAGACGCTGAGTATGCAGGAAACCAACAAAGAGCGGGTACGCATTTTCAATTATTTTTAAATAGCGTTGGAACCGGCGGTTCCGCAGATATAATACTTGACCCAAATTCAGACAGAAACGCTGGTCCAACAATGATGCCGGCGCCAGGAGTATAGTATGGCAAATTTTAGTTCCTTAGTTAAAGAAGTTTTACCTTATGTTCCAAACTGTCCGGATACTTTAATTGAATCTAATTTAAGATCAGCAACCATTGAACTTTGTGAAAGATCAAAAGCATATGTTTTTGATTTAGATCCAATTACAACTATAAGTGGTGTTTATGAGTATGAGTTTGATCAACCTGCGGGTACAGACGTTCATCAAATACTTTGGATGACATATGATGGAGATGATTTAGACCCAATTAGTCCTAGAAGTTTAGAACTAAACTATCCCGACTGGAGAAACAAAACCGCTTTACCACAAGTTTACTTACAAAAAAACCCGGATACTTTTTGGGTTGTACCAGTCCCTAATTCATCAGTTACAAATGGTTTACAAATAAGCGTTGCTTTAAAACCAACTAGAACCTCAAACAATATTAGCACTGATTTTTCAAATGATTATAGAGACGGAATTATTTATGGTGCTCTATATAGATTGCTTAGAATCCCAAGAAGAGATTGGTCTGATTCACAAGCAGCTGCAGATTATTTAGGTTTGTTTAACCAAGAAGTAACACAAGCAGAACAAAGAGCAAGAAGCGGTGATTTAGGTGTACGTAGATTAGTTAAATACCGTGGTACAGGGTTGTCACCGCGTAAAAGGTATAAGCGATATGGTTCAGAGATCGACTATTAATGGAATATCCGTCGAAGAAATACCTGTAGATGAGATTCGGTATGCTTATGAAAGAATTGAATCTGATCTACATGTCATAAGAAATAAAAGTTACTCTGATTGGATACCAGCAGATATATATCTAGCATTACGTAATAAAAATGCTACGTTATATATGTTTTATGAAGCTGACAAATATGTTGGCTTTGTTATCTGCTCATTAATCGCAGACCCAGGTGGCGAACCTACGCTATTTATCTGGGCAAGTTATCAAAAACCAGAGTATAATTATAGGGAAGTAGGGTTTACTTTTTTAGATAAGCTAGCCCTAGAAAAAAATGTGAAGACATTAGAGTTTCACACAAGTAGACCAGGATGGGCCAGGGTTGCACGGAAGCACGGATTTGAATTAACAAGTTATGTTTATAAAAAAGAATTATGAGTTCAAAACCAAAAAAACAAAATTTTCAAGCTTCTGAACAAGAGAAAGCACTTGCTTCTGTAAGCAAAGCAGAGAAAGATTACTTTAATCAAAAGTATGGACCCTTGCTTCGAGAGATGCGGGACCTTTCTGAGAAAGAAGATTTAGGAGGACTAGCGCGTGGTACAGCACAAGCTGATACTATGCAGGCTTTAAGCAGTCGACCTAGCTTAGCTGCAGCTCGTTCTGTTGATCAAGCCGCTGATTTAGCTTCCGCTGCTTCTGCACAACAATTACAGGGTAGTGCACAAGCTTTAGGTGCTCAAAGACAAAGACAAATTGGGGTCTTAGGTACCGCAAGAGGTCAAGCTGCTGAGGCTCAATCCGGTTTAGCGCAAGCTGCTAGGATTCAATCTACAAAACAATTACAAGAAGCCAAAGCAAAACAAACTATTAGAAACGCGCGTTTAGCTGCAGGTGTTCAGTTAGGAACTACTTTCGGATTACAGGGCGCAAAAAATATATCTAATGGTCAGGGTTTCTTTGGGAGTGGCAGTATGAAAGACCGGCTGAAGAACAGTGGTATACAAGACTATTTCGGGTTGGGTATGAACCCAACATCGAATGTTCCGGAGATATAAGTTATGGCTCTATATGATAATTTACCCCTGCAAAAAACTATTTCTTCTATAAGCAGTTTACCTCAGGTAGCAGACCCAGAAAAAGTTTATGCCGGTATTACTAGAGACGATTTTGAGAATTATTTAAAAGATTTTCGTCCTTTTGAAGAACGTTTGATTGCAGCAAAAGATGACACATCTTTAACCGATAGAGCTAGAGAAGATTCTTTAAGACAGGGTCAAATTGCTAAAGAAATGCAACAACGAAATATTGAGAGATATGGTGGAGCGGGTTTAAGTGCTGCACAGCAACAAGAACAACAACGCGCTTTACAAAGAGGGACGCAATTAAACCTTGCTGGGGGGCTAAATAATGCTCTTATACAACAAAGGGAAATTAACCAGCGCACGTTAGCAGATTTAATAAATATTGGCCAGGGCGTAAACCGAAGCTCTTTATCTGGGCTTGGCGAAGCTTCAGCTATGGCTGCTAATAGACAAGCAGCTTACAAAAACGCCAAAGCTCAACACTCCTCACAAATGATGTCAATGGGTGCGGGACTCGGTTCACTAGCTTTAATGGCATTTGGGATATAAATTATGGCAGATCCATTTACTTCAGCAGTACAAAGTTTTTCTCAATTTAATAGGCAGGGTTTAGCAAATCGACAAACCCAACAAACAATGGAGATGAACCAACTTGCGTTAGACTCAGAAAATGCAAGCAGAGCATTAAACGAATTTGAGGGGTCTGGGCTCGTCCAATTTAATTCAGATACCAACAGTTATATGGTCGCCCCAGATTGGTACCAAAAGCTACAAAAAATCCCTGAGACTGAAAGGCAGTCTTTATTAGCGGGAGTACAGTCTTTCCTTGGGGCATATGAGGACAAAGGAAAGATAGAAGTTGGGCAGATATCTAGTTTAGTTCCTGTAAAAAACAAACTTCCTACATCGTTACAAGATGCTTCGGAAGAAGAAAAACAAGCTTGGTTAAATGATAAAAATAATGTGGCTTATACCATTCCTATAAAAAGAAAAGATGGCGTGTTTAGTTTTTTAACAAGAAACCGGTCTTCTGATCCAAGCGACGACGAAGCAGTTATTTTAAGTGGGTCACAAGTTGCGTCATGGATAGGGGCAAGAGCTAATAAATTAAATAGGTTGCGTAATCCAGAAGCTTATAGAGCGGGCGCTATATTAACTCAAGAGCAAGAAAGTTTATCTCCTACAGGCACTGGTAAAGCAGGAGTTACTTTTGATACTCTTATGGATGAGTTAACAAATGAGTTAGATCGAGTAGAAACTAATCCAGATTTAGCGGGCACGGGCGCACAAACAGATTCTCTTGGGCAAGTTCTTTCTTTGTGGGAAACCACTATAGATGAAAATTTAAAACAACAATATAACCAACAAAACGTTGGAAGTACCCCACCGCCCGATCCAAGAGTAGGACAACGGGGCATTGAATTTAAAGAAGAAAAACAACAAGTTTTTAAAGATATTAATAAGGAAGCAGGAAAAAGAGACTCTAAATTACCTTTATTAAAAGGTGGTGGCGGTGTTGCTAATATTACAGCACAAATTTCCGGTATACTTGATGGTTCCGTTAGTGGAAACAATATTAAATATCCTACGGGAACTGTTTTATACAATTTTTGGAAAAGTAAAGAAGGTAATGAGTCTTTCACAAGAAATTCAAAAGAATGGAAAACAGTTACAAATGATGCAGAAGCTATAAAAAAATTAGCAGAAGAGTATCTCCCTGCCGCTAGACAACAAATTAGCGACGCTGGTTTTGATCTACGTTATTTAGAAGATTATACCGAGGTAGGCGATGTACGAGATGTTACAGCGCCTATGGTTGAAACAGATTTTCCTGAAACTCCTGATTTAACAGGTATTACTACAAAGGAACAGGCTTTAGAGCTATTAGATAGTGGTACGTTGTCTTCTTTATTAACTGAAGATGTTATTACTAAATCTAGAAATCTTTTACAGGAACAGGGTATTACGGATAGTCAATCATTTAATCAAGCGGTTCAAGAAGGAAAAATTAAAGACCCGTTTGTTCACAGTTTAATTATTGCTAATGCAATCGCAGGCCCGGGAGGCACTCAGTCTAATATAAGGGCGCAAGCAATTGAATTATTTAATAATATAAAAACTGGAGACCCAAAAGCTGGACCAGAAAGCTTAGTCATGCGTACCCAACAAAACCGTCAATTAGAACAGACCTATAGAGATTGGCTTTCAACACAAAACAAGGCTTCAATAGATAGATTTGAAGGTAAATTAGAAACCGCTAATACTTCAATAGATGCCGCTATAGATGCTTTCGGGGCAGAGAATTTTCAACAACAATATGCTAAAGCCGAAGCAGATATACTTGGGGCTTTAGCCGAAATACCTTTATCTGATGAAATGCGAGAAAAAGGCGCAGACTTAGGTCTTTTAAGAAAATTAGGCGGCGAATCTACTTTCCAAAGAGTAAGGAGTTTAATCTCGGGCATGGTTTATACAGGTGGTGTACTAGATTCGGAACCAAATTTTTTCTATGGTATTCCTATAAGACAATTTGATAAAGACTTTTGGGGAGATATTCTTGCCGCAGATGACCCCGGCGGGTTTGCAAATTATGCAGATCGCCTTGCTTGGAGGACAGATTCAGAAGGGAAACCTGTTGAATTAGTTGTAGTAAATAGAGTAGGGGGCAGGACCTTTGAGTCAGAAGAGGGTATAGATTATGGGCGCCTTGAAAGAAAGATGGGCCCAAAACAAATGCGAATTTTAAGACTAGTTATTCCTCCTTTAACAAACCCAAATGAACAACCTTAAATGTTATGGCAAATGAAAAAGACCCTATTCAAGCCTTTTTGGGTGTTGGAGCACTCGCCGATTCTGATAACTCAAGAAACGCGCCTGTTGGGGCACTAGCCGATAGAGATCGCACTTTGCCCGGGGGTAGGGATACAGGCTTTGATCCTTTAGCCGCTTTTGAATCTGGCCGTCAAGCCGGAGTAGCGGGTCTTGGTTCTACAACAAGTTATTTTCGGGCCCTAGGGAACTCTATTTTAGGAGACCAAAAAGGGTTAAATGATGCATTACTAGATGCTGCTCGTTATGAAAGTCAAGCTGCTAGTGCTACAGCTGGGTTTGAAGAATTTGAACAGTTTTTAGAAGAACCAACTTTTTCGGGTTTTTTAAATCAAGCTGTTCTTGCTACAGGACAATTTACTCCAACAGCTTTAGCTAGTATTGTATCCGCTTTTACGGGAGCAGGAATTGGTGCTGTTGTGGGGGGCAGTGCTTTAAGAATGGGGGGAAGTGCAGCTCTTACTAACCTAGCAGCAAAAAAAGTTGCGGAAAAAGAGTTTAAAGATTTAGCTGTAAAACGACTTAAAAATGAAGCAGTAGATCTTGACGACGAACTTTTAGAAGATGCTATCTACCAACAACTAAGAAATAATTATTTAAAAAAGGCAAGCACACGTGGTGCTCTTGGAGGAGCTTTTGCTTCTGAATACCCTCAACTAGCAGGGGTTTCTTTTGGCACTTTCGCTGAACAAGATATGACAGACCCGGTTTCTGCGTTTACTGCTGCGGGTATAGGAATACCAGGGGCGGTAATTGGGGTAGGCGGAGAGGCTCTTGTTGCTAAATATTTTTTAAATAAATTAAAAAAAGGGGATGGCCCTATACATAAAAATATTATTGGAGCTATGGCCGCTGGAGCAGGAAGAACGGCGGGTATTGAAGGCTTAACCGAACTTGCTCAAGAAGAAATAAACATCCAACAGAAATTTGCAATTGATCCAAACTACACAAGCGCTCATGCTAAATTAGATAGAGCCCATGCGGCTTTTGCTGGGTTTTTTGGTGGTGCGGGATTAGGTACTCTTGGGGGCACTGTAACAGGAGTAGTTGAAAAAGCACGTTCTTATGTAGATGAAAAATATGCTAATGACCAATACAACCAATTTAACATTGAACGTTATGGAGATGTTGAAATAGGGGATGTATATAAAGAACCCGTAGATTGGTTAGAAGCACAATTTAATGCGGTCTTTGATGAGAATAACTCAAAGGATTCTGTTTATTTAGATGCAAATAGTTTTAATCAAATGAATGTTTTAATAGAACGTAACCCCGAACTTGCACAAAGAATAAAAAATGAACTCTTACAAAATGAAGTAACACCCGAAAATTTTAGACAGGGCGCGTTATTTACCACAGACCAAAATAAGCTAGACCAGTTTATAAAAACTACAGTTGAAAATCCTTTAAATAGTATAGCTTTAGATAATACTTTAGTGGATATTTTAGGATACGAGCATAGCAGAAAACCAGAAGACGATATGGTGGTGGAAGTTTTAGATGAAAATGGAAACCCGATTTGGTATCAATCTACTAATGTAAAAGATGCCTCAGCCGTAGAAGCTAAAGCTAGAGAACTTTTTCCTAAAGGAAAAATAATTAAAAAGAATGTTAAGCAGCATCTAGAAGAGCGCAATGCCAAGTTAGATAAAACTGTTGAGACTAGGGATATTAATATTGATGAAGAAACTATTACTGATACTGATGATTCAATTCGTGATAGATATTTAGGACTAGTTGAAAAAGCAAGAAGACTTGGGGGTATTGATAAATTAAGTCCAAAAGAGCAACAAACACTTCGACAAGATTTTATTGCTTTACAACCAAACAAGGAGGGGGCGCTAACCCCAGATGAAGAGGCCCCAGCTAATTTTCAGTTTTTTGATGAGGCAACAGTAGTTGAAGAGGGAGAAGGGTCTGATGCTACCCCCATTCGACCCGCAAAAATTGGTCCGGAGTTACAAAAAGCAAAAGAAGATGCTAAAAAAGCCAGCCAACAACCTACGCCCACAGACCCGCTTGCTCCCGTAGTTCCTGTAACAACAGTTAAACCAGATTTATTTAAAGAGGGGTGGAAAGCTGGGAGGGCTCAGGATCAAAATACAATAGATACAGCTAGAGATTTAATTGCCCCAGAATTTTTAGAAGAGTTTAATAGAAACATTAGTGAAGGTAATTATTCAGATTCTTTATTAAAAAGGTTTATTGATGAATCTGAAAACAACTCAAATTTTATTTTTAGAATAGACCCTGTTTTAGATGAGACCGGTGAACCAAAAGGGTTTTTTAATATTAAAAAACTTCGTGTGCCAATGGGCTCACAAAACATGGAAATTGAAACGGCTAGGTGGGTTAAAACAGCAAAAAGAATTGAAAGTAAACGAGTTAGAGTAGATAAAAAAACCCCAACTTTTTGGACAATCACAAACATAGAAAAAGGGCAAGAAGGACAGCAACAGATATATATGCCTGAAATAACTAAGTTTGGTACTCGTAACTTAAATATGCAAGGCGAAATGTCTCAAACAGCACAAACACCCCAAGAAAGAGCACTTCAAGGGTTTACGAATGCAATAACGGAGCTATTATTAAACGGGTATCAACTTTATTATAGGGGCGTTCCTTTTACTATTGATAGCGTTAACCAACAATTTTTTTATGAAGCCCCTGTTTTAAGTTTACCTAGTCAAGTAACCCCCGAAAATCCCGATGGGCATATTGATTTATTTGAATTAATTACTTCGAGAGGGGAGTTTGATGCTAATGTTACTTCATTAGAACAAAAAATTGCTGACTTTGATTCTCGTATAGAAGACACGTTATCCGAAACACCAAATGACCCTGCAATTGCTCAATTAAATTTTGATCAAAAAAAGGCTTTGCGTGATAATTTAATTGAACAAAAAAAGAGCACCCAAGAACAGCTAAAAGATATTAGAAGTCGTTCTAGAGACATTGTTGGGGCCGAATCGGAAACTGATTTTGTACCAACGGGGCCTGGAGCTGCAGAGGGGCAGCGACTAGTTACAGGCACGTTTGAATCCCCTCGTGTTGAACAAGTATCAAATAGGGGGGTTGCAAGAGACCCAGAGACGGGACGAGTGCTTGGTAGACAACCCGCTTTTGTTTTTGAGGAATCGCCAACAGACACAACAGATGTAGCTGATATTAGAGCAAAAATGGAGTTTGAGCTTAGAGATAGGTTTAGCTTTTTAGAGCTCCCTAAAAAACAAGGAGCAAAAAAACCTACTGTAAATATATCTTCAGGTTTAAAAGACAGACTTAAAGAGGGCCGCGCGGTTGATGAATTAATAAATATTATTAAAAATGAATTTAAGTTTAATAGAAATTTACAAGTAATTCTTGCAGACGAGTCTTATGAAAATAAATTTGTACAAAACCAACAACAAATTGTTTTGGGAGCTGTAGAAGATAGTAATGGAGTTAAAAAACCATTATTAGGTAGGATTCTAAGTAATGCTGAAACAGATGTTATTATTATAAACCTCCCAGAAAACGCAACCGCTCAACAACAAAGTGAAGCTATGTTAGCGTTACTTCATGAAGTAGGACACGCTGTTTTTAAACAGGAAGTAATTAATTCTCTAAGTAATAAAACTCTTCTTAATAATCTCTTAAAGGAATTTGAAACAGCAAAACAAACAGTAGGCTCAAAAAGTTATGATGGTCAGAATGGTTTTGAAGAATGGTACGCAGATCAAATTGGAGCTTATCTTTTAAATAGATCTAAAAAAGCTACAAACCAAACCGAATCTTTCTTTAAAAGAATAGCTAATAAAGTCGAGCGGGCTTTTAAAAAATTCGGACAATTAATGCAAAAACGTTTTGAGATCAATCCCTCTTTTGAATCTTATGTAGATGCTTTATTACAAAGTTATAAAGATGGGGCAAAAGATCCAATTAGAAACCCAATTACTGCAGAAGACCGTATTTTTATACGAAACATGGCAGATGAAATGATTCCAAACGCTTTAAAAGGTTTTGTAACTCCGGCACAAATGCAACAGTTAAAAAAGATGGCAGAAAATATTTTATCATCTGAAAATAAAATCCCTAGGTCACTTAAGTATTGGTTATATGATACCGATAATTTTGTACGCTCCTTAGGTAAAAACATTCGCCAAAAAGATAAAAAGACCGGTAAAGAAATGTTTCCGAATGGGGTGGGAGCTGAATTGGCTAAAATGTTTTACTCTAGATCTCAGTCTGGAGAAAGAACAGGTTTTTTAACAGCAAAAATTTCAGCTATAAATGGTTATCTAAGTGAATTGTTTACAATTTTAGATATAACAGATACTAGTGGTATAACTCAAGAGGCAATGGATATTCTCTTAGAGGCTGAAGATAATCAAGTTAATACAGAAGATCTTAGTCCAAAAGCTAAACAAGTTAGAGAGTGGTTGTCTGAGTTTTATGAACGAAGGGATTTATCTACTTTAAAAGTAAATAAACTAAATAATTATTTTCCTCGGGTCATAAGTGATATGTTGGTTTCTAGTTCTACGCTACAAAGTAAGCTAGCAGGCCTTTTAGTTGAATATAACCAAGGAAAAGTATTTAAAAGACCTAAAGCACTACGAAACAAAGATGGTAGCCCCAGAGTAAAAAATGGGAAGGTTATGTATGAAGCAGATAAAGATGGAAATCCTGTTTTTGAAGATTTTACAGTCACCCCCGAATATGCACAATTAGTGGTTAGTGGGATTATAAAAAATATGGGAGATCAAAAAGTAGTTGATTCTGGGCAAGACGCGGCGGATATTGAGCTACAAGAAATAGGGGTTGGACTTGTAAAACACAGAGCGGAACTTTTTGCTAATATTCCTAACAAAGCCTTACGAGAGGCAAAAGATGAAAATGGGGATAGCATAGCCGAAGACCCATTAATTTCTTTACAGAAATATATTACTAACGTTGTTAAAAAAACAGAATATAAAAAACGAGGGGGCGCAGCTAAAGCACAACGTCTCATAAATACTCTACCCAAAGAACAAAGAGAACAGGCTAAAGCTGCTGTTCAAGCTATGTTGGGTAAAGTCAACCCCGAAATGAGCCAAACCTTTAAAGAGGCAAATAGCTGGTTATTAACTTTTAATGTTATAACACTTTTACCTTTTGCTGTTTTAGCCTCTTTGCCCGATTTTGCCGGTCCAATCTTACGCTCTAAAGAACTAAAAACTATTCCAAGAGTAACAGATGTTCTTCTACCTTATTTAGATGGACTAGTTGGCGATACTTTTGGTGGAGAACTTTCTGCAAAAAAACGACAAGAACTTGCTCAATTTGCAAAAGATATTGGTGTAATTAGTACTGATGCTGTTAATACTATGTATATAAACGCAGCAGAGTTAGATTTTATGGTACCAAAAGCCAAGGCCGCCTCTGATTTATTTTTTAAAACAATCGGCTTAGAGTGGTTTACTAAATTTACACGTATTTTTGCGGGGGGCATGGGAAAAGCTTTCTTAATAGATCACGGTAAAAGAGCTAAGTTAGGTGATAAAAGATCAATACGTTATTTAAAAGAATTAAACCTTACTTGGGATCAAGTCGAAGGGTGGAATCAAAGGGGGCAAAACGTAACCGGACCTGAAAACGAACAAATTAGGCTTGCACTAGCTAGATTTGTGGATGAATCTATTGTAAGACCAAATGCAGCAGAGAGACCCGTGTGGGCTTCAGATCCGAGGTTTGCTTTAGTGTGGCAGCTTAAGTCTTTTTTCTATGCCTATGGTAAAAATATTGTTGGTGGTTTAATGAGAGAGTCTAAAAATAGGTTTAATGAAGAAGGATTTACTTCCGCTTCAATTCCTCTTCTCTTAGGTGCAGCAACCCTTTTACCTTTAACTATGTTAGGATTAGATATAAGAGAAAGGTTTAAAATTGGGCTAGACTGGTTGCTTCCATTTACTGGTCCAAACGCAGATTCTGGTTTCTTTGAGTCTTCTGGTAAAAATTATAGAAGGTCTGTAGGTATGGATTGGGGTGAATACTCTTTTGAAATACTAGATAGAAGCGGAATATTTGGGCCTTATGCTTTGGCTATGCCATTATTTATGGAAAGCAAACGCTATGGAGACCCTTTCTGGGTAGGACCGCTAGGGCCTACTTTAGAAAGAGGTTATGATTTTATAGAAGGGGATTTAGACGTTAAAGATGTTCTCCCTGGTTATAGTATTGGGTTATAATTAAAAGACTATGGCATATTCAGATACAATTAAATTAGTAGTAGGTGATACACTTCCAGAGTTGGTTTTTACTTTAAAAGACAGCAACACAGCAGCTGCAGGTAAAACCCTTGATGCAGAAGATAGTACAACATGGGCACCAATTGACCTAAGTAATTCAACTGTAAAACTACGTATCCGTGAAGTAGGGAACACAACCGTTCTTTCTACAATTCCTGCTACAATAACAGACGCCTCTAATGGTGTTTGTGCGTTAACATTCCCCGCAGGAACCTGGACAACTGCAGGTACATTTGAAGGAGAAATTGAACAGACAATTACTGGGGCTGGAGCTGGTATTCAAACAGTGCAAGATTTCATTAAGTTTAAAGTACGTGATGACTTCGATTAATGGCCTTCAAATTTACAGTTGACTATAGTAATTTAAGAGTCATTATTGATACGGATTCGGTTCAACCCGTCTCCGTTTTTCAAAATTTAAAATCTCTTGTTACATTTACAAATTTACAAAGTTCATTACAGTACGTAAATTTATCAGCCGTAAATGTATTTTTAGACGCTGACAGTAAAAACCTTTACTTCCTTCCTGGGCATCCTAATGCAGAAAGCTTTAGTTTAACCGACCTACCAGTACTTACATTTAGTACAACAAAAGAAGAAACTGTTTCTATAGCAGAAGAACTAGCTTTAGCGTTTGCTACCAGTCAGTCTGATACAGTCGGTATTGCCGAGTCTCTTAGTAGAGTAGTAGATTTTGTTAGAGCCTTTAGTGAAACCCCAACTCTTGTAGACGCCCCTGCTATTGCTTTTAGTACTGCATTTGATGATAGTAGTACATTAAGTGAATCAGCTGCATTAGATATAGAACCAGTAAAAAGTGACAACTTTTCATTTTTAGACTCAGAGGTTCTAAGTGTTGATCCATCAAAAAGTGACACCGTATCAGTTTCTGATGCTCCTGTTTTAGATGTAGACCTACCACAATCTGATACTACAACCATAGATGAATCAAATGTCTTAAGTGTAGATAAATCAGTTGCAGAAGAAACTGTAACAATTTCTGAGGTCTTTAGTCGTGTTGCAACCTTTACCAGGACTTTTTCAGACAGCTATGCATTAGATGATACTGCAAGCCCTTCTGATGAGTTACGCACAGATGTAAACATAAATAAAGGGAATATTATAGGTATTGGAGACAGTGCTCCTGTGTTTACATTCTCTACTAGTTTTGCTGATACTTCTACAATTACAGACAGCCCTAGCATAGAATTTATCACAACTTTTGCTGATGGGATAACTTTGACAGAAGTTTTAACTTCCGGGACTGGAAACAGCTTTACAGATGGTGCTTCTATTTCAGAAACTTTAGCACATAGTTTTGGTAAATCTTTATCAGATAGTGCTACAATAACAGAATCGATAAATGTGGTCTTGGTCTCTGGATCAAGTAGTGTACTTAACACTTCTGCATTTAACACTAGTGTATTAAATTAAAATTGGAGAAATTATGTTAAATGACGGTTTAAAACTTACAGGTAAGTTAAAAATTGCTCTTAACGGAGAAACTGTCCAAGAAGTCAATAACCTTGTGGTTACTGATGGAAAGGAATATGTTGCCTCTCGAATGAAAGACGCTACCGCAACTGCTATGTCTCACATGGCCATTGGTAGTGGTTCTACTGCAGCTGCAGCTGGCGATTCCTCTTTGGGAACTGAGCTAGGTCGTGTTGCGTTAGACAGTACTACTGTATCAGGTGCTGTTGTAACTTACGTAGCTACGTTTCCTGCAGGAACTGGTACAGGTGCCGTAACTGAAGCTGGTATTTTAAATGCCTCTTCTGCCGGTGACTTACTTTGTAGAACTGTTTTTTCAGTAGTTAATAAGGGTGCGTCTGACTCAATGACAATTACTTGGACTGTAACAGTTAGTTAATTTTTAAGGAGTTAGCTAATGGCTGTTAAGTTCACCAACAACGCAGCGACAACTCTTGCCGCAGGAATCAATAGCAGCGTTACAAGCATATCTGTAACCGATGGTTCTGTATTCCCGGCTCTTACTGGCAGTGATCATTTCTATGTTACTTTTGATGACACCACCAACAGGGAGATCGTTAAGGTAACTGCGAGAAGTGGTAACACACTAACTGTAGTTAGAGGGCAAGACAACACAACTGCACAAGCTTTTAATTCTGGCGATAAGGCAGAGTTAAGGGTAGTTGCGGCTTTATTAGAGGACATAACCACAGAAGTTACCTCTACACTAAGCGTTGATACTTTTACGGGGGACGGAACCACAACAGCGTTTACCCTAAGCCAAGCACCATCAAGTGAAGACAACCTTATTGTATTTATAGAAGGTGCCTATCAAAACCCGGGAGACTTTGTTCTTTCAGGAACAACTCTTACCTTAGATGAAGCACCGGCCGTTGATCGAAACATTATTGTTTACCACGTTAAGGGTGCTGTTTCCGGTAACAACTTAAATCAAGATAGTTTTACCGCAGATGGAAACACGGCAGCTTTTACATTAAGCATTGCTCCCATTCATGAAAACAACACTCAGGTATTTATTGACGGTGTTTATCAACAAAAAAACAGTTATTCAATTTCAGGGACAACCCTAACATTAGACGCAAATCCTTCTAACGGTGCGACCGTAGAAGTCATGACCTTTACTCAAACAGAAGTAAACACTTTACCAGCATCCTTCGTTTCAGGCTTAACGGAAGTTACAGCCGTAGGTGCGGATCACTTTATGATCTTCGATGCTACAGATAGTGCGTTAAAAAAATCTTTGGTATCTGATGTTTTAGAATCTGCTACCTCGATTAGCACAAGTGCAGACGCTACCGCAATCACCATTGACAGTTCAGAGAACGTAACTTTTACCAATAACGTAACCATCAACTCGGGGCAATTGACCGCAGGCGGTCTTGCTTACCCAACCTCAGATGGCACAAACGGACAGGTCTTAACAACCGATGGTGCTGGTACTTTATCATTCTCAACGATTTCAGGTTATACAGATTCAGATGTAGAAACTTATTTAAATACTTCAGAGATTTATACTGATGCTACAAATAATAGATTAGGTATTGGTGCTGCTAGTCCTACAGAAAAACTATCAGTTTTGGGTGGTCATATATCAGTAGGAGATAGCACAGGCGTAGCTGGAACAGAGTTTTTATTAGAAGGCTATAGGGAACTTTATCTAGGTGCTAAATACGGAAATACAAGCATAAGGACAACTTATGATATAGGTTCAAACGCATCTGATATGTTGTTCTACACAGCTTCAGGTGGCACAAACACTGAAGAACGCATGAGGATTACCAGTGGTGGTGGCGTAGTTGTTAATGGTACAACAACCAGTGGGACATTCTCAGTTTATGGTGGTGGTGGAATTGAACTTGCACTCAATACAACTAGTACAGTTGCAACTATTCAGTCTTACAGTAGCAAACCATTAGCATTAAATGCACTTGGTAATAATGTTGGAATTGGTACGAATAATCCTAGTGTAAAACTTGATGTTAATGCTGGTGCTGAAAATGTACCTGCTAAGTTTACAAGTACAGATGCAGGTTCATATATTCAATTTATGGATAATAATGCTACAGGTCATTATCTTGGAACTGTTGGTGGTAGCCTTGCAATTCTTAATACAAGTAATGTAGAACGTATGAGGATTACTAGTTCAGGCTATACAAAATATACTACTGTTGGAGCTTTTGTAAATTTGTCAGGAACCTATCACGAAACAATAGGAAGCGATGCAAGTATTGCCTACTACATCTATAACACTAATAGTGGTGGTGATTGTTTATTCCTCAACTGTAATAATGAAAATAGTAGTAATTTCTTTTTAGCTGGGTACAGTGACAATGCAGGACGACATAATATCTACATTTATAGTAATGGAAATGTCGTTAATAGAAATAACAGCTATGGTTCATTGTCTGACCAAAAACTAAAGCAAGATATTGAAGATGCAAATAGTCAGTGGGAAGATATTAAAGCAATACAATTTAGAAAGTACCGATGGAAACAAGATGTTGCTTCTAATGCTGATGCACCTTACCAATTAGGAGTTATTGCACAAGAGTTAGAATCTGCAGGTATGCATGGATTAGTTGAAGAAACTGATGATAAAGAGTTTTATGATGAAGTAGTTCTTGATGAAAATGGCAACCCTGTTCTTGACGAAAACGGAAACAATGTAACTCAGAGAGAAGAAAGACTAACAGGCGAATCCACGAAATCAGTCAAGTATTCTATTTTAACTTTAAAAGCCATTAAAGCTTTACAAGAAGCTATGGAACGCATTGAAACATTAGAAGCAAAAATTACAACACTGGAGAACGCATAGATGGCAAACACCAAGATCACATCAAGAGTTATAGCAGACAATGCAGTAACCAGTTCAGCGATTGCTGATGGTGCTATTACTGCGTCTAAAATTGCAAGTGATGCTATTGATGTTGTTGCAGATACAAGCCCACAACTAGGTGGAGATTTAGATGTCAATGGTAATGCTATAACAGGTAGCACTGTGCAAATAAATGGTGCAGGTGGCGAACTGATGATTTCTGCTACTGAAAATGGTCCAGTGGCTTTACGATATGATAACAACCTTAAGTTAACCACCAAATCTGATGGTGTAGATATTACTGGAGAACTACAGTCTGATAGTTTAGATGTGGATGGTGATGCAGATATATCGGGCACAATAGCATTAGGCAACCTAACCATCGCAGGTGCTCAAGGCACAGACGGACAAGTCTTAACATCTACAGGCAGTGGAATTGCTTGGGAAGATGCAGCAGGTGGTGGCGTAGCAGGTATTGTTTCAAGTGCAGATGCTACTGCTATAACCATAGATAGTTCTGAGCGAGTTGGGATTGGTGTTAACTCAATGACACAAAAACTTGTTGTAGGTGGTGAAGCAAACACTAGATTACAAATAGATGGCTCTGCAACATCGGGTGTTTACTTTACTGTTGGAGGTTCTAATGGTGGCACTATAAGGTCTGGTGCTACTAATCAGCTTGAATTTTTTACAACTAGCGAAGCTATGAGGATTGCTTCAAATGGCGATGTTCAATTGCAGGGCGGCAATCAAATGACCAACGCTCTTTCTTGGTGGAACTCTGCTACTTATGAGTTAGCATCTATAGAAAATGTAAGTCATCCATCATATAACGATTCAGGTGGTCTAGTATTTAAAACTGCTGGATTATCAAATTCAGGCATGGCAGAGCGAATGAGGATTGATAGTTCTGGAAGGGTTGGCATTGGAACCAATGATCCTAGCTCAGGCTATGGTGGTACAATAACTGCTGCAAAACTAGCTTTATTAAGTGGTACAGCAGGGAGTGATGGTGGTTCATCAACTCTGCTGATTGGTGGAGATAACAAGCATTATGCTTATATGCAAGGTAGACATACTACTGGTGGAGCAACTGAATTAGATTTAGGCACAGCAAGTGGAGCATCAAATCCAACTGTTAAAGTTAGAATTAAACCAAATGGCGAGCTTATGGTTGGAACTACTAATTTGTTTGGTGGTGGTAATAAAACTACTGCTTTCTTTGGTGCAAAATCTGACGCAAATTTAAGATTATTAAGTGCTAATAATGGTGGTTATGCCTGCTTGGTAATTCATAATACTGGCTTAAATACAGTTGGCTCTATAACTCAAAATGGTTCAAACGCATCTTTTAACACTTCTTCAGATTATAGATTAAAAGAAAATGTTGATTATGCATGGGATGCTACAACTAGATTTAAACAGCTTAAACCTGCTAGATTTAATTGGATAAGAGACGAAACAAATACTTTACAGGATGGATTTTTAGCACACGAAGTTGAAGATATTGTTCCAGAGGCAGTTAAAGGCACAAAAGATGAAGTTAAAGACACAATATCAAATGTAGTTCTTAATGCTTCAAGTGTAAAAATTGATGAAAATATAACAGAACAAGAATGGATTGCAGGCAAGGAAGATGGAACATATGAAGCAGATACAACATGGGTTGCATCATACGCTGAACCTATCTATCAACAAATAGATCATTCAAAACTTGTTCCATTACTAGTGAAAACAATACAAGAACTAGAAGCTAGAATAACAACACTGGAGAACAGCTAATGCCAAATACAAAGATACATGGTGAACAGTTAAAAGACTCAGTTGTACGCTTCACCGCTAAGGCGGGGGAAAATTTAACTAAGGGTCAAGCTGTTTATATATCCGGTATCTCTGGTGAAGTTCCTGTTGTATCTTTAGCAGACGCAGATGACTCTGCAAAAATTCCAGCTTTTGGTTTAGCAGAAGCAACCGTTAGCACCAACGCAGAAGTAGATATTATTAGTTTTGGAACCCTCGCAGGTTTAGATACCTCCGGTTATTCGTTAGGAGATACATTATATGTAGACACCACAGCTGGTGCCTTAACGAATGATCCGGCTGGCGGGGAAACAGTAAAACTACAGAACATAGGTAAGGTTCAAAGGGTCCATGCAAGTAACGGGTCTATTAAGGTAGGCGGAGCGGGGAGAACAGCCGCAACCCCAAACCTTAACCAAGGTAAGATATTTATTGGGGATGCTAATAACAAGAGCTCAACTTCGGTGTATACTTTACCTATTGCTGACGGAACCAGCGGACAGGCTTTGGTTACAGACGGATCCGGGGCTGTGAGCTTTGGTGACGTTGCTGTTTCTCAAACATTAACCGTGCTGGGCAGAAGTGGCAACACAGACATAACAATAACAAGTGGAACGCTGGTCGTTGAGGGACGAGCAGGCAACGTAAACGTAGGAGTATAAAATGGCAGTTAGATTCCCATTAATAGTAGATGGCAGCGGAACACCAGCCATCGAGGAAATTGCAAGTGGTGATGTTCTGGACCTTACAGGATGTCAAGTTAAATTAGGTAGTGAGGCTACCCTAACCGATGGTGCAACGATTGCATGGGATGTATCAACCTCCCCTATAGCAAAAGTAACTTTGGGTGGTAACAGAACATTAGCAGCCCCAAGTAACGCAGTGGGTAGCGGACAATACATATCCTTGCTAGTAATACAAGATGGTACAGGTTCAAGAACGCTAACATGGAACGCTGTTTACGAATTTACGGCAGACACAGCACCAACTCTTACAACAACAGCAAACTACGGAGACCTTTTTACCTTCAGATATAATGGGACTAAGTGGCTTGAGGTAGGCAGAAATCTTAACTTAGTACTAAGCTAATGTCCTTACTTGCTTTATCAGGAACTAACTCCGTATCAGGAGGATTTGATATTGCAAACTCTGTAAAACTTGAGCCTGATAATGCTGAGTTTTTAAAAAGAAATCAAGCAGATGGTAATAGAAAAACTTGGACATATAGTATGTGGGTTAAAAGAACCGAGCTAGGAATGTCTAACGGAATGTTACTTTTTTATGCTGGTGTTTATCATCAAGCAACAAGAATATTTTTTGATGCTGGTTCAGACATGGACAAATTAACTATTGATTTAGCCAGTGAAGCAACTACTCAATATAGATGGATTACTAAGAGATTATTTAGAGATACCTCTGCTTGGTATCATTTTGTTTGGAGAGTTGATACAACTCAAAGCACAGCCACTGATAGGATGAGAATGTATGTAAATGGAGTATTGCTTACAGCAGATGATTTTGAACAAACAGCAACTTTTCCACAAAATACAGACACAACTGCCAATAAATCAAGTTTAGGCGGTCAACAACAAATGGCAATCGGCAACTATTCTTGGGCTAACAACGATGGTATTTATGCAGGTTATGCAGCTCAATGTGCATTAGTAGATGGGGAGTCTTTAGCACCTACAGAGTTTGGTAAGTTTGATGAAGATACAGGTATTTGGAAACCTAAAGATATAAGTGGTTTAAATTATGGAACAGGTAACAATTCTTTTTTCTTAGATTTTGAAATTGCATCAGACTTAGGTGGAAACGCTAAAGGCAACGATGTAAACTTCACCCTAAACAACATCACATCCGCAAACCAAGCAACGGACACACCTACTAATAATTTTGCTACTTGGCAGGTTTTAACTGGTCAACCTTATGCTGTAATTAGAAATGGTGCTACTCATTACAATCTTTCAGGACAAGTTGGTTGGTATTCTAATGTTGGTAGCATTGCTTTTACAAAAGGCAAATGGTATGCAGAATTTAGACTTGGTAGTGGCATAACAAATATGATGGCAGGGGTATCTCAGGTAGATAGTGAAGAATCTTGGAACAATACTCATTTAGGCGGTGTATCAAACTCAACCGCTTATACTATGGGTTTTTATAATGCAAATGGTAATGTATATACAAACAATGGCAGCACTGCTTGGGGATCAAGTTTTCCAGCAGGAACTATTATTATGGTTGCTGTAGATTATAAAACAAGTGGAGTAGTATCTCTTTATTTTGGAACAAATGGAACTTGGGCAAACAGTTCAAATCCTGAAACTGGTGCAAATAATTTTGATATGAACTCTGGAAGTCCTTTGCCTAATAATTTAGCAATAAGTTTTGCAGCTTCACCCTACAACAATGGTGGAAATGCAGAAGCAAACTTTGGTGGCTTTTCTGGATTTTCAATCGCATCAGGCAACACAGATGCCAATGGCTACGGAACTTTTGAATATGCACCCCCATCAGGCTACTACGCCTTATGCACTAAAAACTTAGCGGAGTACGGATAATGCCTTATACAAATATAGACGACCCATCTGCACATTTTCAGGCTTTTACTTATACTGGAACTGGCACTACTAATTCCATTACATTAGACGGAAATAGTGATTTGCAGCCTGACCTTTATTGGTATAAAACTAGGTCAAATTCAAATTATCATTACTTAGCTGATTCAAGTAGAGGAACTACCAAGTACATATATCCTAATGACTCTTTGGCAGAAGGAACTGTAAGTTCTTTATATGTTCAATCCTTTGATACAAATGGAGTTACTCTAGGGGCTGGTGATTCAGGAACAAATACAGGTGGAACTACTTTTGCAAACTGGGTTTGGAAAGCTAATGGTGGTACGACAACTTCGGTTTCAGCATCAGGCACAGGAGCTAATTGCATTAATGCTAGTACACATCAAGTTAATCAAGATGCTGGTTTTAGTATTATTACTTACACGGGCAGGGCTGATCAAATAACAGTACATCAACAAACAAACTTAACACATGGATTGGGCGTGGCACCAGACCTTACTATTATGAAAAAACGAGATGCCACAGGTGGTTGGGTTGTAATGGGAAAACATGTTACAACATCAAGTGCTTATAGTGCTAATGAATACTTACGTTTAGATACTTCTGATGCTATAAGTAATGCTCAATATACGGGGTATGTTGCTCCAACTTCAACTTATATATATTTAGGAGATGCACTTGTAAATGACACAGGTAACGATTATATCTGTTACGCTTTTGCTGAAAAACAAGGCTACAGCAAGTTTGGCAGTTATATAGGAAATGGAGAATCGCTAAATGGTCCGTTTGTCTATACAGGATTTTCACCTGCTTTTGTAATGATTAAAAATACTGAAACAGGAGGAAGGAATTGGTATATATATGATACTAAGCGAAGAGCTTTTAATGCAAATGGTACAGTAATTAGTGCTAATACAACCGGTGCAGAAGCAACTGACCAAGCAATTGATATTTTAAGCAATGGATTTAAAGTAAGACCGGGAGCTTTAGGTAGTTTCGGAACAAGTACTATAAACCATAGCGGTCAAAAAATGATCTACATGGCATTTGCAGAAAATCCATTTGTAACATCAACAGGTATACCAACAACAGCAAGATAATATATAATAGGAATTAATATGTGGGCATTAGTAGAAAACAATCAAGTAACTCAGGTTTACACCAGACCTAAAGCAATAACTATTGGGGACAACCAATACCCAAGTAACATTATGTCTGTATGGTCTACCGAAGAGTTAGAAGCAATAGGCATTTATGAAGTGGTTGTAGATGACAGCAACTTTAAAAATCCATCTTATTACATCAACACCAATCAATCTTTTGATTTTGCTAACGATGTAGTAACTGCATCTTATGGTACAGCTACACCTAAAGCACTGGATGATGTTACCGATGAAGATGATAATGTTACAAGAGGTCTTAAATACAATCACAAACAAGTCATTAATCAACAAGCAGGAGGCATGCTTAGTAACACCGACTGGTATGTAATTAGAGAAGCCGATGGTGGCACAGCTTGTCCAGAGGATATCAGCACCCACAGAGCAGCAATTAGAACAAAAGCTAATGATATGTGTACACTGATTGATGGTGCGGCAGACGTAGATGCTCTAGCAGCTTTGTATGAATACAACGATGCTGAACCACCTGTTAGACCTTTAGGTGAGTTTCCAACCGTCTGAGTAAACCTTTGTAACTATTAGAATTGTGTTAAACTTTAATTATGTGAACAACAACTGGACTTATGGCACGTTTTTTATATTGTATACCATTTTTATTTATAGGATTGATCCAAGCTGACCCAGTTGGTGATTGCACAGCAGGCACTCAATACTGTGAAGATAATGGGTTAACAACCATCAATACCACAGTTACCACAAACACTAACACCAACAACAACACAAACATAAACACTAACACCAATAACAACACAAACACAAACACCAACACCAACAACAATACAAACATCAACACGAACAATAGCACCAGTAGCTCTTCGTCAAACAATGTAAACACAAACAACAACACCAATGTCAATACTTCGACTTCGACATCAAATGTAAATTCAACCGTAAATCAAAATGTTACAAATACCTCTAGCTCAACAAGCAACAATGTAAACACAAATAATAATACGAATGTGAATGTTTCTGAGTCTGAGTCAAATGTCGTTACGGACAACACTAATAAAAATATTAATAACTCAACCTCTGATAACACCAACAGAAATATTAATGAGTCCAACTCAACTCAAACCATTAATCAAAATGTAAAAAGTAAGGCACCCCCTGCTTCTGCTATTGCACCAAGTATTATGAGTTATTCTCAAGACTTATGTACTGTAGGTAGATCGGGTGCTTTTCAAGGACAGGTGTTTGGTCTTTCAACTGGAAGCACAGTCACAGATGAAAACTGTGAAAGATTAAAACTGTCTAAGTATCTTTACGATACTGGCATGAAAGTGGCTAGTGTGAGCATACTCTGCCAAGACAAAAGAGTATTTAAGGCTATGGAAATGGCAGGCACACCTTGTCCATATAAAGGCAAAATTGGTGACGAAGCAACTCAAGCTTGGTTAAAAAACCCATCAAAAAGACCCGATGCAGACGAAAAAGAAAAAGAATTTATTAGACAATGCACACAAGATGCAAATCCTAAAAGAGAAAAAATAAATAAAGATGTGGTTGGGTTAGTAAAAAAAACCTATACAAAAAAAACTAAAACCAACAGACAATGCAAAAAAGAATTTTATGCTACGCAATAGCGTGTCTGTTTAGTGTTACAGCTTTAAGCCAAACAACAGTCACCCTCATTCAAGACAAACCCATTTGGGATTTACGCTTAGAAAATGCTACCAACATGTCAGCAAGTGATGACGGCACATCTCAGGTTTTTAACTTTGGCTTTGACTTTAATTTTTTTGGCGAAACTTTTAACCAAGGTTACATGGCTAGCAATGGTTGTTTAATATTAGGCTCATTATCTACAGCAAGCACATGGGAGAAAAACTGCACACAGTATAATCCTAGCCCATCTCCCAACACCAACTATACAATATATCCTTTTTGGACTGACCTTATTATGGGAGAAAATTCTTCCATGTTAGCCAAAAGTTTTGATGACAAGGTTATATTTGGTTGGTATGAAATGTGGGAATATTACAGAGATTCAAAAAATACTTTTGAGCTTTGGCTATACCCTAACGATACCTACGAGGCTCGTTATGGCGAGCTAGACATTCAAGACCATGATGTATTTATAGGTATACAAGGCAAAGAAGATGAGTTTGAAACTTATTATTTTCATGATGAGTGCAATACAGGAGTATACAATTCTAAAGAATGTTACAACTATGACTGGAACAGTTCAGACAAAAATCAAAATTTAGAAAACGGTGGCTCTTTATTTGTTGGCGAGGTTATTGATTGTAGCAACCCACTAAATGATGTTAGTTGTGCAGGATATTGGCAAGCTTATGATGATGAACAATGTGACATTGACCCTCAATACTCTCCATCATGCAAAGGCTATAAACAAGAAGAATCCGTAGCTTATTTTCAAGAAGAAGAAATTGATTATGGATATCAAGAAGAACAAAATTACAGCAACCCACCTATAGAAGAAGAACAACAGTTTGGCTACATAGAAGAGCCTATGCAATCATACGAAGAACCAATATTTTTTGAGCCACAACAACAAGTTTTTAATGAACCCCAACCTTTTTCCGAGCCAATAGAAACAATTGAAATATTTGAAATTGCACAAGAAGAAACATTTTTGCCTCGTGAAGAAATTATGATTGAAGAATTTATTTTTCAAGAAACCTTTTTAGCAGAAAACTTGCCTGAACCTGAAAGAATAATAGAAGAAGAGCCTGAACCCATTTTTGAAGAAGTGATAGAAGAAGAACTAGAGCCTAGATTTATCGAAGAAGAGATAGAGGAACAAGTTGCAGAAGTTAGAGAAGAAAGAGAAAGGCAGGAAGAAACCATTGAAGAAATTTTTGTTGAAAACAAAGATACAAAGAGTTCATTAACTAGAGATGTCGCATTGCGAGTTGTTTCATCTACAATTAAAACAGCCAACAACAGTGTAAGTGGTACAAGTCAAAACGATGACAACAATTTAAACAATTCATCTAATTCATCAGGATCAAGCGGTGGCGGTGTTTCTATGAGCAACTCACCTAGTATTTCAGATCAATTTGCATCTTCAACAGCACAAAACAATGAGGTTTTACAAATGAGCGTTTCTGTTTCTACAGAATCAAATGAGTCTTTTTCAGACACAACAACTATGGCTAGTAACATTAGCAATACATCTTCAGTCAATAATGATGTACAAATTGATACATCTTTATCCGCAAATAACAGCAGATCAGACTCAGATGAAATAGCAGATCAAATCCTTGCTAAAAACATGCAAGAGGCTCAAAACGAAATAAAAAACAAACAAGAACAAACAGGAGAGTATGGATCAGAAGATAAAATTATTGCATACATGGGGTATGTTGTTGGATTTAATGATTACAGAGCTTTATCTATACCCAATCAAAAGCTTTGGTATGAGTCAAAAAACATTTATACTAGCAATACATTATTAGATAATAGAACAGCTTTTAACGGTTTGTTTAACCAAAACATAAAAACTTTGGTAAACTTAAAAGCAATGCAACCTAATTTGTAGGATAAAAAATGAATTGGTTTGAAAATAAAACAACGCAATTAATAGCTCTTGTAGGAATTGTTACAACCCTTGCTGGCTTTGGCTATCAAGGAGCAACCTATGTTAATAGAATTGAAAACTTAGAGGCACAAGCATCTGTTTCTTACGAAGAAGACATTAACAGCCTTGTAACACAAATTTCTGTTATGGAACAAAAATTAAAAAAGTTAGAGCAAATAAATATTTTAGAAGGGGTTGTTAATCAAAACACCAACAATTGGTCTATTTTAAAAGAACAGTACATGAACTTACAAAAAGATGTACAAAAGATAGAATCTAAAATTAATGAAGAAAAAAATCCATTAGCGGGGTAATTATGAAATTTGGTGCAATAAAAAATTTAGTGGGGGCTTTAGCTCCTACACTAGGGTCTGCTTTAGGGGGCCCTTTGGGTGGTCAAGCAGCTTCTATTGTTGCTGATGTTTTGGGATGTGCTCCAGAACCAAAAGCAATTAACCAAGCTATACAACAAGCAACTCCTGAACAAATGCTTCAACTTAAAAGAGCAGAACAAAACTTTGAAGTTCAAATGAAAGAACTTGAAGTAGATATCTTTGCGCTTGAAGTACAAGATAAACAACAAGCAAGAAGTAGTTTTTCAAGAGATTGGACAGCGAGGATTATGGGAACTGCTGTAGTTGGTGGTTTTCTTGGATACATTTTTTTAGTTACCTTACAACCGCCAGAACAAAATTCTGAAGCTTTAATTAACTTAGTTCTTGGATACCTTGGCGGGCTAGCTAGTGCTGTGATATCATTTTATTTTGGGGCATCAAACACGCCTGATAAAAAAGAAGATTAAATTAAGGAGTAATTTATGACAGATAATAATGAAATAAAAACCGTTACGTTTGATGGTTTTGAATATAAAATTGAAGACCTAACCCCAAATGCAATAGAGGGGTTCAACATGCTTGTTAAGTTACAGCAAGAAATTGCTAACATTTCTTATGACTTACGGGTTAATCAAGCAGCACAAAAATTAATATCCGAGGAACTTAAAACAACCCTTAAGGAAGAAAACATTCAGTATGTGGAGAAAAAAGAAAAATAACTGGAAATACTTTACCCATGATGAATTAAAGTGTAAACATACAGGTTTATGCGAAATGGATGATGACTTCATGCGTAAACTTGATACAATAAGAGAAGAGGTAGGGGTACCTTTTATTATCAGTAGTGGATATAGAGATAAGACCCATCCTATAGAAGCTAAAAAATCTAAGCCAGGGGCTCATTCATCGGGCAAGGCAGTAGACATACTTATACGAGGAAAGGACGCCTTAAAACTTATTCAGGTAGCCCTTAAACACGGTATAACGGGTCTAGGTGTAAAACAACATGGTGATAGCAGATTTATTCATCTCGACACGCTCGAAGAAGAACCCATGCGTCCGCGCCCACATATATGGAGCTACAAGTGAATGACGACGTATCAAATAGGTTAGATAAACTAGATAGTAAAATAGATAAACTTTCTGAAGCAATAGTAGCTATTGCTCGAATAGAGGAACGAGTAACTACGGTGTTAAAACAAAACGACAGATTTATTTTAAGAATGGACCGCTTAGAAGATAGAGTAGAAATTGTTGAACAAAAAGCCATAGTAAATACAAAGGGGGTTAGCATGTTTGAAAGGGCGTTTTGGATTATCTTCGCAGGAATCGTTAGCATAATCGTGTATACTTTCAAATGATATGGCGTATTTTAAACTCATCACGTTTGGCGGACTTGCTCCTCAAGTCTCACCTAGATTATTAAAAGATAACTTAGCTCAAACAGCCATTGATGTAAACTTAGACAGCGGCAGGCTTGTCCCTATTACTCAAGACTCACAAACACTTGTATTAAGTAATTCAAGTAGAACCAGTATATTTAAATACACAGACTCACCGGAAAGGTGGTTACAGTTTGATGAGGACGTGGATGTAGTTCCAGGTCCCATAGCTGGCGATACAAATGATACAGTCTATTGGACAGGACAGTCTTACCCACGTATGGGTAGAAGTGATGTTATTGTTGGGTCTGAACCTTTTCCTAGTAATTTTTACAGATTGGGTATACCCGCACCTACAGCAGCACCGACCGTCGCCCTTGAAGCGCCAACCCAGATTGAAGCTACGATAACCACGATCAACGGTTCATCTGTTTTAACTGTGACCACGGTTAGTGTACATGGGGCTTCAGTAGGAGACTATGTAAAGCTCGCTAATTTTAGTGCAGTAAACGGTATACCTGCTACAGATATTAATATTGATCATAAAATTGTAAGTGTACCAAGTACAACAACCTTAACAATTGAGGTAAATAGCGCAGCTACATCATCAGGTACCTCTAGCTCTATTGCAAACGGCGCTTCGTTTAATGATGAATCAAGCGCTTTGATTGATTTTAGTACTTCTTATGTGTATACATTTGTTAGTGCTTACGGAGAAGAGGGACCCCCTTCTGCTGCATCAACTGTTATAACTACGGATGATAATAGAAAGGTAACGATATCAGGTCTTGAAACAAGTACCTCGGGCACCGGTCGAACAAACACTAATCTTCTTAAAAAACGTATATACAGATCTAATACTGGCTCTAATACAACCGCTTTTCAGTTTGTTGGCGAAGTTACTTTAGCAACTACATCTTTTACAGATACCTCTGCAAACTCTGATTTAGCTGAAATTATCCCTTCTACTTATTGGATTGGCCCACCAAACGAAGATACTAGTTTATACCCCGATGGCCCCATGAAAGGGTTAGCTGCAATGCCTAATGGAGTGTTTGCTGGTTTTACTGGGAAACGCGTTTGTTTTTCAGAACCTTTCTTACCTCACGCTTGGCCTGCAGCTTATCGTATAACTCTTGAAGAAGAAGTTGTAGCTATAGCTGTTACAAGTAATGGTTTAATTGTTGGCACAAAAGGTACGCCTTATTTAATTGCGGGCACCGATCCACAATCTATGAGTGCTATACGTATTGAAGCAGCACAAGCTTGTCTAAGCAAAAACTCTATGGTGGACATGGGTGAATATGTTATGTACGCCGGTCCAGATGGGTTAGTCGCAGTATCAGGAGCTGAAGTTAAAATTTTAACCGAAGGTTTAATTAACCCAAAACAATGGGGTTCAAGCTACTACCCTGCAACCATAAAAGGTTTTTTATGGGAAGGCCGGTATGTTGGTTTTTATTATACCGGTTCTGCTTATGCTGGATTTATTTTTGATCCTAGAGGCGGCGATTCTACTTTTACAGAATTAAGTGAGTCTAATGAAGTACCAGGAGGCTTTACTGATCCTGATGATAATGAACTTTATATTATTATTGATGATGATATTAAGAAATTCCAAGGCAGCACAACCAACGATACTTTTACTTGGAAATCAAAAGAGTTTGTAACTGCAAAGCCAACTAGTATGGGTTTTGCTAAAGTAGATGCAGAAGCATTTCCTGTAACACTTAAAGTTTATGGAGATGGCTCTGTAATATACGACGCTACCATCAGCACATCTGGCAGTGTTTATTCAGTTACGGGTACAACACCTAGCTTTAGTGCTACTACTATATATGAACCAATAGTTAGACTCCCAGCAAGTGTGCATCGTACTTTTGCTATAGAAGTATCCTCAGCACAAACAGTTAATGAAGTGTGTATTGGTGAATCGATTGATGAATTAAGGAACGTTTAATGGCTACCACTGGTACTAAACTGCCGGGGCTAAAACCAATCCCCGCTAAAGTAGACAAAGAACTTGCGGGTTCTTTAAAAGCTATGCAAGAAGCTCTTGCTATAAGGTTAGGACAACTTGGCGACCCAATAGACAGAGCAGTAACTTTACGAGAATTAATTGATAGCGGTCTTGCTGTAAAACTAAAAGATAATCCTTTTGATCCAAACGCAGGCTTAGGACCAACCGATTTTGGTCCCCCTGATGCTGGACCGGGAGATTTATCTATACCCCCCGCTCCGGTATCTTTAACAGCAGAAGGGGTTTTTACTCAAGTTATATTAGATTGGAATGGTACAAGTGCTAGTGCTCCGTACGGTAATCATGCTTACACAGAAATATGGCGCTCAAGAGATAATAATTTAGCTGGCGCTACACTAAGAGCTACAACAACCGCTTTTATTTATACCGATGAAGTGGGTTATGGAGAAACATATTATTATTGGGTGCGTTATGTAAGCACATCTGATGTACAGGGACCTTTTAACAACACCAACGGGGCAGAAGCTACAACGCTGCAAGATATAGCAGCGGTTATGACCGAGTTAAGTGAAACCCTAGCAGATTTACCTGGGTATAATTTATTAGCTACAAGTACAACAGCAGCGACTATTATTAAGAGTTCTAGTCAACCTAGCACTAGAACTAATGGTGATCCTTTACAACCAAACGATATTTGGTTTGATACAGATGATGGTCAAATTTATACAAGAAATGTAGCAAACAATGCTTGGGTAGCAGGGCGCGATGCAACCTTAGTTAATTTATTTGGCACCACAAGTTTCACTGGGAGCACTTTGACTTCCGCTATGGCTACAGCTCAATCCGATATTGTTACCGTTACAAACGCTCAAAGTGCTACAGCTACTAGTGTTACTAATTTAACTAGTACAGTTAATGGCAATACTAGTTCTATAAGTACTTTAAATACTACAACAGCTAACATAAATGGTGATCTTAATGCCATGTACGTATTACAAGTTGCTACCGAAACTAACGGAAGTGTTTCTTCTGCTGGTATGGTTATTGGTTCAAATGCAAGTAGTGGTTCGGGGGCTCAATCTTATGTGCAGTTTAGAGCAGATAAGTTTGCTATTTGGAATGGATCCTCTGGTACAGCACCTTTTATTGTAAGTGGAGGCACTGTTTTTATTGATAGTGCACGTATTCAAGACGGTGCTATAACAAATGCAAAGATTGGTAACCTAGCTGTAGAAGAAGGTAAAATAGCAAACCTTGCTGTAACAAACGGAAAGATTGGTAATTTGGCTGTCACAGAGGGAAAAATTCAAGATTTAGCCGTAACTAATGCAAAGATTAATAATTTAAGTGCTACAAAAATTACTTCAGATCAATTAGATTCAGCAAGAATTAATGTTGATACATTAAATGTAAAACACTTTGCTGATGTAAGTGCTGACATTTTTAATCAAACAGGAGGCACAGTACCTTTAGCCGTTTATAATAGTGCTAGTCAGTATAATGGAAGCTATCCAGGCGATCAGATAAATAGTGTTGAAGCCGTTTACCTACCTATTACAGTAAACAATGTAAGAAATGGCGCAACGTATCAGGTTTTATATAGTGCTGTTTTGGGAGACGTAAGAAATGGCACCCTTCAATATAGTTTTAATGGGTCTACTTGGGTGTCTTTATCACCAGTAGTAGAGGCAGATGCGGGAGTATTTAGAACATACGCATTTATGTGGCAGGGCACACTTACAGGTATGTCTAGCTCACAAGAAACAGTTTATTGGCGAATGA
>Ga0255758_10000569_pt1 | contig 41583 bp, 31 predicted proteins | sample 011ome_24_FD_179958 | JGI IMG/M metagenome (GOLD analysis project Ga0255758, IMG submission 179958) | Coastal salt marsh microbial communities from the Groves Creek Marsh, Skidaway Island, Georgia - 011513CT metaG (version 2) | ecosystem: Environmental > Aquatic > Marine > Intertidal zone >... | reverse complement strand
TCGCCGGTGATGCTCCGGACGTCTCGTAGTCGTGCCAATAAAGTGTTTCTGTCGTCACGGGCGAGCCCACAGGTCGAGTCTAAAGCAGCATCGCGCGAGCTGAGTTCGACCGTGTTTAATGAAGCTGCTGGTACGTCGGCCTCCGCCCGGAATAAAACAGCGCTTCTTCCATAGGTGATACCGCTTTAAAAAGCGCGCCGAGAAACTGACCGCCCTAGAAGAGTTCAATCGCCTGCTCTTCAATGGCGGCTTGCCAAACCTTTGGCCCGGTAATGTGAACCGAGGTCCCCTCTGCGTCGACAGCAACACTGACTGGCATGTCCTTAACGGTAAAGGCGTAAATCGCTTCCATGCCCAGATCTTCAAAAGCGACGACCTCAGCACCTGTGATCGCTTTAGAAACAAGATATGCCGCGCCGCCAACAGCCATCAAATAGACAGCTTTGTGCTTACGAATTGCTTCGATAGCGACGGGCCCGCGCTCTGCCTTACCGATCATGCCGAGAAGGCCGGTGTTTTCAAGAATATTATCGGTGAACTTGTCCATGCGAGTCGATGTCGTCGGGCCTGCAGGACCGACAACCTCGTCGCGGACAGGGTCAACGGGACCCACGTAGTAAATGAACTTGCCCTGCAAGTTAACGGGCAACTGCTCGCCATCCGCAATCATTTGCGTCATACGCTTGTGCGCCGCATCTCTACCCGTGTACATCGTGCCCGAAAGCAATAGCGTATCTCCCGGCTGCCAGGTCAAGGTTTCCTCGCGAGTTACCGTGTCGAGATCAACGCGCCTGACCGACTCACCGGGCTCCCACGTCACCTCGGGCCATGCCTCTAGACTCGGTGCCTCCTGAAAAACAGGACCGCCTCCCTTTAATTCAAAGTGCGCGTGTCGCGTCGCCGCGCAGTTCGGGATCATCGCCACTGGTAGTGATGCGGCGTGTGTCGGGTAATCCATGATTTTCACATCGAGTACTGTAGTAAGACCACCTAAACCTTGCGCACCAATCCCTAACTTATTGACGGCATCCATGATTTCGAGCCTGAGCTCCTCCGCTTTGTTGGCAGGTCCTCGTTCACGAAGCTCGTGAATATCGACCGGATCCATAAGCGACTCTTTAGCCATGACCATGGCCTTCTCGGCCGTGCCGCCGATACCAATCCCAAGCATTCCTGGCGGGCACCAACCAGCACCCATCGTCGGTACGGTCTTTACCACCCAGTCGACGATGCTGTCGGAGGGGTTCAGCATGGCCAGTTTCGATTTGTTCTCGGAGCCACCGCCCTTTGCCGCGACGCGAAAATCGACCGTATTGCCAGCCACCATACGTGTGTGGATCACAGCAGGCGTATTGTCCTTGGTGTTTTTCCGCGCGCCCGCAGGATCGTCCAAGATAGAGGCACGAAGCTTGTTATCGGGATGCAAATAAGCCCGTCGAACACCTTCATTGATAAGGTCCTCTAGCGGCTGTGACGTGTCCCAGCGCACCTCCATACCTATATCGACAAATACGGTGACAATACCGGTGTCTTGACAGATGGGACGCTTGCCCATCGCGCACATGCGACTGTTGATCAGTATCTGTGCCAGAGCGTCCTTTGCTGCCTGACTCTGCTCCATCTCATAAGCGCGATGAACAGCTTGGACAAAATCCTGAGGATGATAGTAGGAAATGAATTGAAGCGCGTCGGCGACGCTCTCAACGACGTCACGGTCTTTAATTACCGTCATGCTTTACCTCTTAAACAATCTTAATGTCTATAACGCTCACTGCACAGCTGGCTGCACGGGCGCAGATGTGGACGTGGCATCTATCGAATCAATCTGAGCCGATAACGCTCGAATGTCTGCTCTTAATTGGTTCACGTTGGTGTTTACTTGCTTACGGAAATTATTGATCGAGGCAACCCACTCCTCGTTAGCGCCAACGCGTTTACCGAGCGCCGCACGTTCTAAGTTAGAGCGATTCACATTGTCGGCTAGGCGCTCAACGTCGCTCTGAATCTGTCGCGCTGACCCCGCCAGACGTTCGATATCGGCAGACAGTGTCTGCAGTGCTTTCAGTTCAGCAGTCAGCGCATCGAGGGTCTTTTTCTGACGAAAACCATTGTCCTGCAGGGTCTGTACCGTCTTCGCGGCTGATTTGTCGGCCTTGTCTAAATCGGAAAGCTTTTTATTCGAAAGTTTGCGTGCATCCCAAAGCTTACGCACCTCACTATCGAGAAGGTTGAGCTGAGCACCCATGGCCGTCGCTGACTTGGTCACCGTCTCATCAGTATCTGTCAGAAGGTTCTCAAGACTCTGTACTTGCTTGCCCGCCCGAGATTGATCAGCTGCTAATTCCCCAATGAGCTGATAACTATAAAACGCATACGCAGAGAGAGCACAAACGGCAATAAAGGAAAATGCCAGGGCAAATTTACTACCCCCCGACATGCCAATCGCTTCGCGGCTGCGGCTCGGTATTGCATTGCGTGGCGCACTGTCAACGGCCTCGTCTCGGCGAGCCGCAAATGATGGAATTTCGGTTAGCTCATCTCGGGCCATGTCAATCTCCCCCCCTTGAGGCCTTCAGTATACCGCGACCAGCTTCTGTTCGTGACGTTTAATCAGACGCAAAAAAGGCGGCCTCAGCCGCCTTTTTGATACACAACACTTAGATCTGAATCAGACGAAGTTCAGGAGGGCCCACGTCACAACAGTAAGCAGCAGCGACATGTGAATCACACCCTTCACAGTGGTCATTGGACCTTGCTTACCCATAATCGCATTGATTTCCAAAAGAACGATCAATCCCATAGCGATGTAGAGGCCAGTCATTGAGCCTGCCAATGGCAAGTGCTTTGACGCCAACATACCCAACAGCATAGGACCTGAGAAAAGTGTGTTTGTGCGGCTCGCCAAACCTGCTTTCGCAGCATTTGAGGGCCCGTCACCTTCCTTCATACCCAGCACAACTTGCTGTGCGGGCCAGATGATCAACCACACGTTCAGGAACATGAACGTACCTGCCAAGGCACCCACCCAGATAGCCGGCATCGTTGCGCCCAAAGCACCGACTTTATGTAGGAGGTATGCGCCAGAGATGAAAGTGACCATCGCGCCCCAGCGGAACCACCAGAGAGCCCGCGGTGCCAACTTAGCCATTGCGTCTTTTTTGGCGTCTGCCTCAGCTTCTTTGAAGTACTCCGTCTGCACGAAGTTGAAGTAGTACAACATGCCGATCCATGTGATACCGGCGATAACGTGGATGTATCGGAAGATGAACTCGACTAAGTATTCCATTTGTTGTTTCCTCTTATAAAAAACAGCGTCTTAGACGCCCTGCCCGGTGGTCAGTATATCTCCCCGATAGAAAAAAAGAACCCGCGCAATTGCATTAAACCCAGGCTTTTGACCACAGTATCGATACTGCTTTTGAAGCATAAAAAAAACCCGGCACATGGCCGGGTTTTCAAATCGCAATGGACGCGTCTTACATCATGCCGCCCATACCACCCATACCGCCCATATCAGGCATTGCGGGTGCTGCTTCGTCCTTAGGTGATTCAGCAATCATGACTTCAGTTGTAATCATAAGACCGGCAACCGAGCCCGCCGCCTGAAGTGCTGTACGTGTCACCTTCGCGGGGTCAAGAATGCCCATCTCGATCATGTCGCCATAGACACCGGTAGCCGCGTTGTAACCGAAGTTACCTTCGCCCTGTCGAATCTTATCGAGAACGACAGAAGCTTCATCGCCAGCATTGGTCACGATTTGACGCAGAGGACCTTCCATCGCACGCAGCGCAGCTGCGATACCCGTGTTCTGATCTTCGTTGTCACCAGTGAGGCCTTGAACAGAAGCAATCGCACGAATAAGTGCAACACCACCGCCCGCAACTACGCCTTCCTCAACCGCTGCACGGGTCGCATGAAGCGCGTCTTCAACACGTGCTTTCTTCTCTTTCATTTCGATTTCAGTCGCTGCACCTACTTTGATCACAGCAACACCGCCAGCCAACTTCGCAACGCGTTCTTGAAGCTTCTCGCGATCGTAATCAGACGACGTATTTTCGATCTGAACACGGATCTCGCCAACTCGGCCCTGGATCGCGTCTGCGTCACCCGAACCGTCAACAATGGTCGTATTGTCTTTGTCCATGGTGATGCGCTTGGCATTACCGAGGTGCTCAAGGCTTGTGCTCTCGAGATCGAGGCCCACTTCCTCAGAGATAACCGTGCCGCCGGTAAGAATCGCGATGTCCTGCAGCATGGCCTTACGACGATCGCCGAAACCAGGCGCTTTACACGCAGCGACTTTAACGATGCCGCGCATGTTGTTAACAACTAGTGTCGCCAGCGCCTCGCCTTCAACATCTTCAGCGATAATAACGAGCGGACGAGATGCCTTGGCTACCTGCTCAAGAACGGGAAGAAGCTCGCGGATATTCGAGATCTTCTTATCGACGAGAAGTACGAAGGGATCCTCAACTTCTGCTGACATGTTGTCTTGATTGTTGATGAAGTAAGGTGAGAGATAACCACGGTCAAACTGCATGCCCTCTACTACATCGAGTTCATTCTCTAGGCCAGAGCCCTCTTCGACAGTGATAACACCTTCTTTACCGACCTTCTCCATTGCTTCCGCAATGATTTCGCCAACAGACGCGTCGCTGTTCGCTGAAATAGTACCTACCTGAGCGATTGCCTTGTTGTCTTCGCAAGGCGATGCCATTCCTGAAACCGCTTCAACCGCCGCAGCAACCGCTTTATCGATACCGCGCTTGAGGTCCATTGGGTTCATGCCTGCCGCAACAGCCTTAAGGCCTTCGTTTACGATGGATTGAGCAAGAACAGTTGCTGTTGTGGTTCCGTCACCAGCAACGTCAGAGGCTTGTGAAGCGACTTCCTTCACCATCTGCGCGCCCATGTTCTCAAAGCGATCTGCCAGTTCGATTTCCTTCGCAACTGAAACACCGTCTTTAGTGACTGTTGGTGCGCCGAATGATTTCTCGAGAATTACGTTGCGGCCCTTTGGACCTAGTGTTGCTTTAACGGCATCTGCCAGTGTGTTCACACCGACAAGCATGCGCTGGCGAGCAGAATCGCCAAAAAATACGTCTTTAGCTGCCATGATTAAATTCCTTTACTAACGTTGGACTGGATTGATTAGTCGATAACGGCGTAGATTTCGCCTTCGCTCATGAGGATCAGCTCTTCACCATCAACTTCGATAGTGTTGCTGCCTGCGTACTGACCGAAAACGATTTGATCGCCGACTTTAACGGTCAAAGGGCGCTGCTCGCCGTTGTCCAGCACTTTGCCGGCCCCAACTGCAACAACTTCACCCTGATTAGGCTTCTCTTTGGCAGAACCTGGCAGGACGATACCGCCAGCTGTTGTCTGCTCTTCTTCCTTACGACGAACGACAACTCGGTCGTACAACGGACGAATATTCATGGGTTTCAATCTCCAAAATGACGATTACGTTTTAATGCCCCTTAAAGGGGTGACTGAATAATGGGGATTGGAGAAACTATTTCAAGCCTTTTTTAGCACTCAAGGGCTGAGAGTGCTAAAAAGAGCAGGAAAAACGCTAAACGATGAGCGTTTAGTCGTCCTCGATTCGTGAAAAATCGCCCTCGAGGGTCACGGGTCCGCGATCGCTCTCGCCATCTGAGCTCCGGTTAGGGATATCCCGCTCGGGCTCCGCGGTGCGAGGGCCTGGGCGAGAACCACCTCGGCCAAAGACCGCTCTCAAAGCGGCTCTTAAGAAAACATACAAGGCGAAGACGTCGGAAATTAATCCGGGGATCATTAATAATATCGCACCAACGGCCACGCTGATCTCGCCTGCAAAGAGCTGACCCCGAAGCGCGTTAGCCGAGGGGAAGCGGCCTGCTGTCAGCAAAGCCGAGCGGCCTGCAAGCTGGAGCAGCCAGTAGCCTAGGATGATCATGACAAGGATGTACGTAATGGTCGCAAACGCGCTGGTGCGAGCACTGAACTCAAGCAGCGACCAAAACTCAAGAAAAGGGTATGCAATTAGCAAAAACGGCATAGGGTTTTCCTCGCCCAAGCATCCGTACACAGTGTACGTCGTTCCATTACGCCGGGATACGGTAGTGAGTGCGGATTCGTAGTGATCATTTCAAGGGAGACAACCGATGCAGGCCGTGAACGCTTCCGTCAGGATTGAGAGACAATACGCGCCCATCGGCTAACAGCCATACCTCTGCACATGACCAATCGCCTCCCACCTTAAACGTCACGCATCGGAGATCACGCTCGGCTCTCCACCGACCCGTGACCTTCTGTTTTGGCGCATCTTCAACACTTGGATCGCTTGTATCGCTTGCTTCTGTCCACCATCGACTGACAAAGGTTCCGTCCGCATACCAGTGTGTCTCTGCTGATATACCGCGCCGGTTCTGAACCTCACCGCGATCAATGACATTAGAAAATAGACGCGTAATGTCTGTGCTTGTCAGTCTTGTCTTGCCAACGAGACCACTCGTTAGTCCCTCTTCTCCAATAGACTCTGCCCCCGCCCTCATCGCTGTAGCTCCAATGAAAAATATGAAGCCGAGACGGGTTACCCTCAGTAAAGACCATCCGAAAAGGTGCCGTGTTTTGAAGAGAACGTCTCTCTTGACACCTTTTGTCCCGCCCGTAATTTCGAAACGTGTCTTGGCGTCAGTGGGTTTACCGGTGCTATCAGAGGTGTCTATCAAGCTTAGGCCTTAATCTTTTTCACGTAGCGGTCGACCGCCCAAATGAGAACCAGGACCGGTAAACCCATCATAGATGAGATTAAAAAGAAGCTCTCATAGCCCAAGGAATCAACGATAGAGCCCGAGTACCCACCCAGAAGTTTGGGAAATAAGGTCATCATCGAGCTAAACATGGCGTACTGCATCGCCGTAAAAGAGAGACTTGTCAGACTCGACAGATAAGCGATGAAGGCAGCAGCCGCCAACCCGGCCGTGATATTGTCTGCGCCGATGACGACATAGAGTAACGAGAGATTGCCCGGGTCATTAGCAACGGGGATGAACAACAAATTCGTGACCACCGTCATCACCGCTCCTAGCATCAAGACTTTAAGCACACCGAATCGGATAGTGAGAAAGCCACCAACAAAACCACCTAAAATGGTCATCCAAATACCAAACACCTTGGTGACCGTGGCAATTTCGCCTTTACTGAATCCCATATCCAGATAAAACACATTGGAAATTACGCCCAATACAATGTCGGAGACGCGGTAGAATCCAATAAGCAGGACCACCAAGACCGCCATCCTGCCGTAGCGGCCAAAGAACTCAGCGATCGGATCGATATAGGTTTCCTGCAACGCACGCTGATCAGCGATATTTAGTGTCACTAGCACCCAACTGGAAGCTCCTGCCAGAACAACAGCGGCGAAGAGCCGAATAGCCTCAGCCAAGAACGACGCGAGTGACGTCCCGAGACCAAGGCCCTCGAGCCCGATCCGCAGTCCAGCCATGCTGTCGGCAAGCCATACGTAGGCGAAGACCAGCGCGCAGACAAAGCAGGCAAACAAAAGCAAGAATCGAAGGTAGTCACTGGTTGAGCTCAGAAAACTCGACTCACGGTGACTATAGGGTTCCTCTATCATCAAGGTGGTGACGACACCAATGAGCATGGTGCCCGCCATCGCCACATAGGTGAGTTGCCATGACGAATACACGTAGACTTCCTTCGTCGTGCCCAGACCAGCGGCTAGATAAAGTGCGCCAGCACCCGCGATAATCATTCCAATTCGATATCCCGCCACGTAAGAAGCGGACATCAAGGCCTGCAACGTCTCTTCCACAGCTTCAATGCGGTACGCATCAATAACGATATCCTGTGTAGCAGACGAGAAACCGAGAAAGACCGCTGCATAGGCCATGTACCGGAGGCCTTCGGTACTCGCCGGATCGCTCATAGCCATCCACAACATTGCTGAAATAACCATTAACTGTGATAGCAGTAGCCAGCTCCGCCGCTTACCCAAAAACTGTTCGAGAAGCGGTAAAGGTAATTTATCAACGAGTGGCGCCCAAACGAACTTGAACGAATAGCCAAGCGCCGCCCAACTAAAGTAGGTCACGGCGCTGCGATCTACGCCCGCCTCACTTAGCCAAATAGAGAGCGTTGAGAAAATAAGTAATAGTGGCAGGCCTGCCGAGAACCCCAGAAACAGCATGGCCAGAACCCGGGGGTGGGTATACACAGACAGTGAGTCAAAAATACGTTGCATCTGATCTATCCAACTTGATCCATCACCGCTGAGAGGAAGCCTCTGTCGGGAAGCACCAATGAAGCGAGGACTATGTGCTCCTTACGATGGTCCTGGTCACGACAATGACTGTACAGACAAATGGGGGTAAACAAAAAGCCCCGCTAGAGCGGGGCTTTTTTAAATAGGCTTTCATTAAGCGGGAAACTGATAATCCTCAAACATTTCTCTGAGTTTCATCTTCTGAATTTTACCAGTAGCCGTATGGGGCATTTCCTCAATGTACTGGACATCGTCGGGAATCCACCACTTCGCGATCTTGCCATCCAAGAAACTCTTGAGTTCCTCTGGCGTGACATCGCCCTCGCCGTTTTTGACTACAATTAACAGTGGACGCTCGCCCCATTTTGGGTGAACCCGACCGATGACCGCAGCCTCCGCCACCATCGGGTGACCCGTCGCGCAATTCTCGACTTCAATCGAAGAAATCCATTCACCGCCTGACTTAATCACGTCTTTGGTTCGGTCAGTAATCGAGACGTTACCTCGCGGATCGATGCTCGCCACGTCACCGGTTTCGAACCATCCTTCCTCTTCGTGCGCTGAGCTGCCATCGAGCTTGAAGTAGCTCGAGCAAATCCAAGGACCGCGCACTTTCAGTGCGCCAAAGGCAACGCCATCCCAAGGTAATTCGTTGTTGTCATCATCGGTAATCTTCACCTCAACACCAAAAATGGGTTGTCCAACATTGGTACGAATGTTGGCGAAGGTTTCTGCGTCATACTGACTGCGTCTCGCCCCCGCAGAATTTGACGTACCCAGTGGGCTCATTTCCGTCATACCCCAAGCATGACGGGTATCGACACCGTAAGTATCAAACTCCTCCATCACCGATAGCGGGCAAGCAGAGCCACCGACAACAACACGCTGAAGCGTATCAACGCGCTCGCCGCTTGATCGCAAGTGCGCCAAAAGGTTCAACCAAACCGTAGGCACACCCGCAGACATGGTGACGCCTTCCTCGTTAATAAGTGCCGCAAGGGTCGGCCCATCGCCCATCTTGTTACCAGGCATCACCATCTTTGCTCCCGCTACAGGACAAGCGTAGGGGTTACCCCAGGCGTTAACGTGGAACATGGGAACAATGGGAAGCACAACGTCGGCCGATGAAATATTCATAGAGTCCGGCATCATGGTTGCGTAAGTATGCAAAACGGTGGAACGGTGGCTATAGAGGACGCCCTTCGGATTACCCGTGGTACCTGAGGTGTAGCACAATGCACAGGCTTCGTTTTCCTCAATCGCTGGCCACTCGTAGCTGTCGGATTGCCCACTGATAACGTCTTCGTAGCAATGCACATTACCCACAGATGTGTCAGGCATATGCTCAGCGGTTGTCATAACGACCCAACCCTTCACCCCAGGACACTGAGGCGCAACCTGCTCGATCAAAGGCCAGAAATCCGGATCTAGAAATACATACTGGTCTTCCGCGTGATTGATGATGTAGACGATTTGCTCAGGGAACAGGCGGGGGTTGATGGTGTGACAAACATAGCCCGAACAGGCTGAGGCGTAGTAGGTCTCAAAATGGCGATAATCGTTCCAAGCGAGCGTTGCGATTCGATCGCTCGCGGACAGGCCCCAGCTATTCATTGTATTTGCAAGCTGCCGTACCCGCCCAAATGCGTCTGCGTAGGTGTAGCGGTGTCTGGGATTGTCTCGTGTTACGGATACGATCTCTTGCGCACCGTGGACACGCTCTGCGTGCTCCATGATTGACGTAATGGTCAGTGGAAAATCCATCATCAAGCCTTGCATGATTTACCTCTCTGTATAGCTGTTATCTATGTGATTGTTATCGTTAGTATTTTCTTTTGAACTTAGATTTTGCGATCACACAATAGCGATCACTGGGTGAGCGACCATACTCCGGACGCCTGTTGTGCCCGACCTTCTATTTCAAGTTTTATTAGATGAGCGAGCAGCGATAACTGCGCCCACCGGTGCATTGCTTCTGGGACGTCATCGTATACGGATACGACCAGCGTTTCGATAGGCACAGGGCCTCCCCGCTCGAGATTTGCAACCACCTTTGCCTCGCGCATGAGTCTGTGTCTTACGAGCTTTTCAACCTCGTCTCGACACCCTTGAATGACTTCGCCGTGCCCGGGCGCAATCGCTTTGACGTCGTAATTAAGCAAGCGCTGGAGTGACTCGATATAGTCCTTCATGTTGCCACCAGGTGGCACGATCACAACCGTCGAGCCATTCATGATGTGATCGCCGGCAAATACCATACCCTCTTCCTCGAGAAGGAAGCAGTAGTGATTGTCGACATGCCCAGGAGTGTGGATCGCGCGAATAGACCAGTCCTTTCCTGAGACAATAACGTCTTGCTTTAAGTGAACGTCAGGCTGAAATGTGAGGTCTTGATGTTGATCATCGGCCGTAACAGCACCAATCATCGGTACGCCAAGCTCCCGCGCTAACGGCGCTGCAGCCGGTGAGTGATCAGGGTGGGTGTGCGTACACAAAATATGGCTGATTCGGCCATCACCCACTTTCAAGATGTGCTCAATATGCTCGTCGATTGCAGGACCTGGATCGATTACCGCCAAATCCTCAGTACCAATAATGTAGGTGTTGGTTCCTGGCCCCGTCATTACGCTTGGGTTAGGTGCGACCAGCCGCCGAATTCTAGGTGACACCTGAACGGCTTCATCATACGCCTGCATATCAGCTCACCATTTGAGAGATTGTGATCGCCGGGTCAACCTCCGCGTCATAATCAACACCGGGAACTTCGAAGCCAAAGAGTTGAAGGAACTCTTCGCGATAGCCGGCAAAGTCAGACAACTCGTCGAGATTATCTGTCCCTATCTGCGCCCACAAGTCCGCGACCTCGGCCTGTACTTCGGGCAGCAGTTCAAGATCATCAACTCGCTGCCGACCTTCTTCATCAAGGGCTTTTTCGCCGTACATGGCGTCGCGGAATAGACGATCGATTTGCTCGATACATCCCTCGTGTGTGCCACGGGCTTTCATGACCTTAAACAAAATAGCCAAGTAAATTGGCATCGCGGGAATGGCAGCTGACGCCTGTGTCACAACTGCCTTTAAAACGGATACGCGCGCATCACCACCCTTCGCTGCTAGACGCTCCCTGATACCGACAACACGCTTATCGAGGTCTTTTTTCGCAGCACCAATGGTACCGTGCCAGTAAATATCCCAAGTGATCTTCTCGCCAATATAGGTGTAGGCCGTGGTCTTTGCGCCGTCGGCCAAAACACCCGCGTTGTCGAGCGCTTCGATCCACATTTCCCAATCTTCGCCGCCCATGACAGCGACCGTGTTGTCGATCTCTTCCTGAGAAGCGGGCTCTAGATGGAACTCTTGAATGATGCCTTTGTCAGTATTGATCCCCTTTTGCACCGCAGGCGACCCAATGGGTTTGAGCGTCGATACGTGGACATCGCCAGTGACAGGATGTGTACGGCGAGGCGCAGCAAGGCTGTAGACCACAAGATCGACCTGCCCCAAATCTTCTTTAACGAGGTTGATCACACGCTCTTTAAGCTCAGCTGAGAACGCATCGCCATTAATGCTTTTTGCGTAGAGCCCCGCTTCATCTGCATATCGGTGGAACGCCGCTGAGTTGTACCAACCTGCCGTACCGGGCTTCTTTTCATTCCCTTCTTTTTCAAAGAAAACACCAATCGTGGAAGCACCCGAGCCAAATGCTGCCGTGATACGAGACGCTAAACCGTAGCCCGTAGAGGAACCCAGTACTAAAACGCGTTTTGGGCCGTCCGCTATTTCGCCCTTGGCCTGCACGTGTTCGATCTGACGCCGAACGTTTTCATCGCAACCGACAGGGTGCGTGGTGGTGCAAAGAAATCCGCGGACTTTGGGTTTGATAACCATGGAAACACTCTCGCAAAAATTTTCGAATGGAAAGTCTAGCATGCAAGTAGCCTTTCGTTAGACACTCGTAGGTGGCGGATTCACGTACGCTGTTGGTAAATGAGTGACTCGCTGGCGACAAGATTAATAACAACACCACCAACAAAAATGGAGATCAATCATGGAAACAATCAACCCAATTCTCGGCGCTGCTGCAGTGCTTGCACTTTGGTCGACACTAATGACCTTTATCCTCGTCGCACGTCGCGTTGGCGCTGGCATGAAACTTGGGGAATTGCCTCCCGGTATGCGAGGCGTTGACGGCGAAGCGTCCATGCCGCAAGGCGCGAACTGGACGTCACACAACTACACGCATCTAATGGAGCAACCAACCGTCTTTTATGCCGCTGTTTTGGTTCTGGCGATGGCGGGTGATACATCAACCTACTCACTCTACGCTGCCTGGACATATACCGTAGCGCGCATTGCTCATAGCTTTTGGCAGATGTACGTCAACACCATCACCATTAGGTTCTTGTTGTTCTTAATCGCAACACTGGCCCTGACTATGCTGACCGTGCACGCGGTGATGTTTACAGTCCAACTGTGACGCGCGAGCGCACGGCGCATTACTGTTTCTAGTTTATCAACTCTATTAACTTCCCGGCTGATGCATCCGCATCAGCCCTTTTCTCACACCAGCAGTGAGAACAGAGCAGCAAATGGCATTACCTACCATTGCAGCCGTTGAAGCTGGCGGCACAAAATTTGTAATCTCCGTCACCCGCGAGAATCGACTGGGTAAGTCGATCAGCGTTCCTACTTCCGACCCCGAGACCACACTTGCATCCGTGATCGGCGCTATTAAGAGAGAATTACGGGGCGGCTCGCTGGATGCTGTGGGGATAGCAAGCTTTGGTCCCATTAATGTTGATACGACTAGTACATCCTGCGGCAGGATTGGCGCTACGCCAAAACTTGGCTGTTCCGGGATCAATTTGCGGGAGTATTTTCAAAGCGCTTTTAGCTGCCCAGTTGGTATTGAGTCAGATGTGAATGGTGCGGCGCTTGCTGAGGCAACTTGGGACATTGAGCAGCCAATTGATCATCTTGCTTACGTTACTGTTGGAACCGGGATTGGCGTCGGGATCGTGCATAGCGGCTCGATCACTAATGGCACATCACACCCAGAAATTGACCATATTCGAGTGCCGAGACATTCTGATGATCTGTCCTTCACAGGCGTCTGCCCTTTTCACGGCGACTGTGTTGAGGGGCTGGCGTCTGGGCCTGCCATTTTTGAGCGATGGCAGTCGACGCTGTCAGACCATAGCCAAGATCATATAGCTCATGACATTGAAGCTTTTTATCTCGGTCAACTAGCGGCAAATATTGCGCTTCACCACCGGCCCGAAGTGATCATTTTTGGCGGCGGAGTCAGTCAAACCGTAGGGCTGATTCCTCGGATCAGAGAGGAGTGTCAATCGGTACTAAGCGCTTATCTACCGAACTTGGATACACCAACGGGTATCTCCTCGCTGATCCAAGCGCCACGTCTTGGCGAGGAGTCGGGTATCCGCGGCGCGCTTATGCTGGGTAAAACTGCAATCGAGGCTACCCAGCGTCACTGCACGTAATAAAATTACAAAAAGAACCAAATAATTCGTTTTATATCGCCAATTATGTATTTTTATTACATAATGCGCGCCAGTTTACTGGGGGAAAACACACCGCTATGCACGCTGAAATCTTGCGAGTAACGCGCGCCATCGAGGATCGCAGCCAAGAACTTCGCGACAACTACTTGGGCGATATAGAAGCGATGCGCTCAGGCGCGCCCGATCGCAAACAATTGAGCTGCGGCAATCTCGCTCACGGCATGGCGGCTTGCTCCGGCGATGATAAGTCGGTGATTAAGCTCATGGAGGCCGCCAATGTCGCGATTGTTACAGCACACAACGACATGCTCTCGGCTCATGAGCCCTACAAAGACTACCCCGAGCGTATCAAAGCCGCGGTTCGCAAATTGGGCAGCACGGCACAGATCGCTGGCGGTGTCCCTGCGATGTGTGATGGCGTGACCCAAGGCCAGCCGGGCATGGAACTCAGTCTTTTTAGTCGCGACATCATTGCCCAAGCGACGGCAGTTTCCCTGTCTCACCAGATGTTCGACGCAGCGCTGCTTTTGGGTGTCTGCGATAAGATTATTCCGGGTCTACTGATCGGTGCGCTGCAATTTGGCCACCTGCCTGTGATGACAGTTCCCGCAGGCCCCATGACCTCTGGGCTTCCCAACAAAGAAAAAGTCCGCATTCGTCAACTTTTTGCCGAAGGTAAAATTGGTCGGGACAAGCTGCTCGAAGCCGAAAGCCAGTCATATCACTCTCCAGGCACATGTACGTTTTATGGAACAGCTAATAGCAACCAAGTCATGGTGGAGGCCATGGGCCTGCAGCTACCGGGCAGTTCTTTTGTCAACCCAGGCACACCGCTACGCGACGCTTTAACGGACTTTGCTGCTGAGCACGTGACGCGCATCACGGCGCAAAGCCGAGACTATCGCCCCATGGCAGAAGTCGTGGACGCGCGGGCTTTGGTAAATGCGCTAGTAGCCCTCCTCGCTTCGGGTGGTTCGACTAATCACTGTATTCATTTGATCGCTATTGCCAGAGCGGCGGGCTATCGCATGAATTGGTCTGACTTCGATGCGATCTCTGCGGTGACCCCGCTCATCGCGAGGGTCTACCCCAACGGTTCTGCCGACGTAAATCATTTTCATGCGGCAGGTGGCACGGGTACATTATTCACGGCACTTTTAGACGCCGGGCTGATGCACGACGACGCAAATACCTGTTTTGGCGAGAACTTTAGCGACTTCTGTCAAGAGCCCGTGCTCTCGGGAAATCAAATCGAATGGCGTCCCGCCGCAAAGTCGAGTCTCGACCAAGAAATTCTGACTACCCCAGCAAGCCCTTTCGCCGCAAATGGCGGGGTAAAGCTGCTTGAGGGCAACCTCGGCCGCAGTGTGATCAAAACGTCAGCGGTAAAAGAGCAACACTATATTGTGGAGGCTCCTGCAGTAGTGATCGACGATCAGGATGATCTCAAGCCGCTCTTCGAGGCCGGGGAGCTTGATAAGGATTGCATTGTGGTAGTGCGCTTCCAAGGCCCGGCTGCGAATGGTATGCCCGAACTACATAAATTGACGCCCATGCTTGGCGTGTTGCAAGACCGAGGACACAAGGTAGCGCTCGTAACGGATGGCCGCATGAGTGGCGCCTCGGGCAAAGTGCCGGCAGCTATTCATTTGGTTCCTGAAGCGTCCAAGGGCGGTCTGCTTGCTAGAATACAGAACGGAGATGTAATTCGTCTCGACGCGACCACGGGTGAGCTGTCTGTCAAAGTTGATGACAGCGTTCTGGCAACACGCGTTGATGCAACGGCACCAGAGGTTCTACGAACGATCGGCCGCCACATTTTTAGAAACAACCGTAACGCCGTGAACAGTGCGGAAGAAGGAGCCTCATCGCTTTTTAGCTGAAAACGCCTATGACGAATGCTAGTTCAAACACAGCGAGCGGTCACCACCTTGTCGGCGACATAGGCGGGACCAATGCGCGCTTTGCGTTCGTAGCGCCGGGCTCAACGACGCCAAAGCCGCTGGCCAAGTATCGCGTCGCTGACTTTGCCAGCTTTGAAGGCGTGCTAGAGCAGCTAGTGAGTGACTGGCGCGATCACGGACTACCGCGCTTAGGTCCATCGCGTACCTGTCTTGCAGTTGCGGCACCACCTCACTTAAAAACGATCAGCTTTACCAACAGTCCGTGGCGGTTTGACCGCGCATTGCTAGGGCAACACTTGGGCAATTCTGACATCCAGATCATTAATGATTTTGCAGCAGTCGCCAGAGCCTTGCCTGCACTCACCGCCGATGATGTAGAGCAAATCGGCGCCGGTGAATCACAAAGCAAAAAGCCTATGGTCTCTATTGGACCCGGAACAGGGACGGGTGTTGCTACCGTAGTATTTGATGAGCTAGGAAAGACTGTCATTTTGGAGGGTGAAGGCGGGCATGTGGACTTTGCACCGATCACCGATATGGAATTTGAGGTGCTCAAGCATCTGCGCGCCCGTTTTGGTCGTGTCTCTATCGAACGACTGTTGTGCGGAGCGGGCATCGTAAACATCTATCAAGCGCTTGCTGTCATTAGAGGACAACAAGCGGAATTCGAAGTGCCAAGTGATATTGGTGCGGCTGCGCAACAGGACAATCCACTCGCAAGTGAAGCAATGGCCATGTTCTTTGCTGTGCTTGGCTCGTCGGCAGGGAACCTAGCACTCACGTCGGGCGCCCTCGGCGGAGTCTTTATTGCAGGCGGCATCGCGCCGCGCTACATCGACCTACTTCGCCGGAGTGATTTTCGCGCTCGGTTCTTAGCGAAAGGCCGTTTCGCTGACTACACAACCAACATCGGTACTTACGTCATAACTCACGAAGATCCAGGGCTGCTCGGTGCCGCTCTATGGCTGGGAGATAAAGCTTAAATGATCGCTTCCTATAATTTTCTCGATACATCACCTGTGATACCCGTGATTGCGATCGAGTCACTAGAGCATGCCGTCCCGCTCGCTGAATCCTTGGTCGCCGGCGGTATCTTCAACCTCGAAGTCACGTTGCGGACTCAACATGGATTAGATGCTATTCGACTCATCAGTGAGCAAGTGCCGGGCGCCAACGTGGGTGTTGGCACCGTTTGCTCGGCAACTGAGTTTGATGCTGCAATCGACGCAGGTGCCTCTTTCGTCGTGTCGCCGGGACAGTCCGACGAACTGTTCGAGCGCGCCCTGCTAACGAATGTGCCTTTTTTACCCGGTGCGGTTACCGCAACCGAGGTAATGGCCGCTAAATCGGCCGGCTTTAACATTCTGAAATTCTTTCCTGCGGGAACCTCAGGCGGTGCCGCCGCCATCAAAGCATTTAGCGGTCCGTTTGCCGACATTCAGTTCGTACCAACCGGTGGCATCAAACCTGAAAACGCAGATGAATATCTTTCGCTATCAAACGTTAGAGCTGTAGGCGGTACTTGGTTGACGCCAATTGATCTCATTAATACTGGTCGTTGGGACGAGATTGAAGCCATTGCTCGTCAAGCGTCAGCACTCAACACATAGCTAGGGGACCATTGGTATGGCAGCTGTAGACCTCATTATCTTCGGTGCTTCCGGAGACCTCTCTGCGAGAAAATTGTTTCCCGCCTTATTCCAATTGGAGCGGTTAAATCTGTTGCAAGATGACTTGCGCATTGCTGCGGTAGCGAGAGCACAACAATCTCTCGAGGATTTTTTGCCTGCTCTCAAAGACAAAATGTCCTCGTACATGGGGAGCGATGCGCCTTCAGAAGAAGAATGGTCTAGTTTTACGAAGCGCTTTAGCTACGTAGCCGTCAATTTCTCAGAGCCCGATGAGTACGCGGGCCTCAGAACCTGGCTAGATGATGCACGGATAAGCCTTTTCTATTTTGCAACGCCACCGAGTTTATTTGCGCCGATTTGCGAGCACTTAAGTTCAACCAACTGTCTCGCCGGTGACTGTCGAATTGTGGTCGAGAAACCCATTGGGGAAAACCTTGAATCATCTATTAGAGTGAACGAAACACTCGCCAAGTACTTCGATGAGCGGTCGATATATCGTATTGACCACTACCTTGGCAAAGAGACCGTGCAAAACTTACTAGTACTTCGTTTTGCTAATCGCTTCATCAACAGTCAGTGGGATAATACCTGCATCGATCACGTCCAAATCACCGTCGGTGAAATGGTTGGCATCGAAGGTCGTTGGTCTTACTACGATAAAGTGGGGCAGCTGCGCGATATGGTGCAGAATCACCTGATGCAGCTTATGTGTTTGGTTGCGATGGAACCGCCAAACTCTCTTGAAGCGGAGAGCATTCGAGACGAAAAGGTGAAGATCGTTCGTGCCTTGCGACGAATTGATGAGCGCTCAGTCACCGAGCACGTGGTCCGTGGACAATATTCAGATGGCTGGATCAAAGGGTCCGCAGTCCCCGGCTATCTGGCCGAGGAAGGCTGCGAGCACACTTCTAGCGACACCGAAACCTACATTGCTATCAAAGCGCATGTCGATAACTGGCGTTGGTCTGGCGTGCCGTTCTATCTCAGAACAGGGAAGCGACTGCCAGAGAAAGTGACTGAAATTGTCATTCACTACAAAGATCTACCGCACAACATCTTCGGCGATGGCGCCAATATCCCGAATAAACTGGTTATCCGGCTGCAGCCTAACGAGGGCATTGAGCTCAGTATGGTCTCAAAAAAGCAGAGCCTGAAAGAGCGTATGTCCTTACAAGGTTTTCCACTAGACCTGGATTTCCGCGAGGGTAGCGATATGGACCGAATTCCCGATGCTTACGAGCGACTATTCCTCGATGCCATCAATGGTGATCAGTCCTTGTTTGTCGGCCGGGAGGAGATCGAGGAGAGCTGGCGGTGGATTGATCAGCTTATCGCCTCATGCCAAAAACAAGGTGTTGAGGCACGACCTTATCACGCCGGCTCTTGGGGCCCGGCGAAGGCCGAGATCTTAATCGAGAAGGATTTCCGGAGCTGGCATGTCTAAGCGTCAGATCTTTTCAACGCGAGACAAGTTGGATGTGGCCCTGACGGAGGCGGTTTGTACGCAGTTGCAGGCAGGCATCAACGCTAATGGGAAAGCGACTCTGGTTGTTTCTGGGGGAAGCACACCCAAAGGGTTGTTTGCTGCCTTATCCGAAGCGAACCTCGACTGGAAAAACGTCACAGTACTTTTAGCAGATGAGCGCTGGGTCGATGAATCCCACGCTGACAGTAACACCGCAATGGTAAAGAGCTTGCTTCTACAGGGTGTCGCTGCGGATGCTAAGTGGATCGACTTTGGTGCAGGTAAAACCGATGTCGAAGCCGAGCTGAATCGCGTGCAGCGTGAAGTCGCCGAACTGGGTACCTTTGATGTGGTGATTTTGGGGATGGGCAACGATTCTCATACCGCATCGCTATTCCCTTGTTCTACAGAGTTAGATCAGGGCTTAACGACGACCGCGACTGCCCTAATGACCCAACCAACAACGGCCCCACATCGGAGACTTACGCTGTCAAAAGCACGCCTGCTTGATACGAAAATGGGGGTAGTCCATATCGTTGGCAGCAACAAGCTTGACGTTTTCGACACTGCGACCCAGCATGCAGATGATGATGCGCACCCTATTAGCCACTTCTTCCACCATGAACAATTCACCCTCTGGTTCGCTGAATAACGCCGACTAAGATACCTTACTGAAGAGCGCCTGATCGAACGCGCTCCTTTGAATCGGGGGCGTTGAGCCGGGCGAATCAACCGGCGCGCGCTTAGCGCCTCCGGCGCGCATACCCCCCTCTTGTAACCCCCTTCGACACTCCATTTTTTCGTTGCTTGTTCGCACCGACAGAGCTCGGCGAGGCCTCTCCGCCTGTATTTGGCCCGCAGTTGACCACCTCACGCGGTGAAGCAACTAGTGAATAAGGCCGATCGATGAGGCGAGGGCGAAGTTGGCCACCGACCCTTTGATCAATCTATCCCTAATGCTCTCGAGGTGCAGAGCTAGGCGCAAAGAGAGCAGCGCAGGAAGCGTTACAGGCAGAACAATGAGGTAAGAAGCCAGGTAAAAAAAGGGGGCACTAAGGCCCCCAAACACTCACACTCAAAACCTCACACTAAAAACTTAGGCGGCGTCGCTAACCGACAAACTTCCCGCTGCCAGTAAGCAGCCGGTATCCAACATTCGATTCGAGAAGCCCCATTCGTTGTCATACCACGCTAAAACCTTAACCAACCGACCATTCACACGCGTGTGATTTGCGTCGAAGTTGCTGGAAAAAGCGTTGTGATTGAAATCAGCTGACACGAGAGGCTGTGTATTGCAGGACAACACGCCAAGGCGATCGGTAGAGGCCGCCGATGCTACGATCGCGTTGACTTCTTCAACGGTCGTATCGCGGGACGCAGTAAACGTCAAATCAACCAACGACACATTAATCGTGGGTACACGCACAGCGAGACCATCAAGTCGACCCTTCAACTCAGGGAGTACCAAACCGATAGCAGCGGCCGCACCCGTCTTAGTGGGGATCATGCTATGTGTGGCAGATCGCGCGCGATACAGGTCGGAGTGGTACACATCACTCAGGTTTTGGTCGTTGGTGTAGGCATGAATCGTTGTCATCAAACCGTTCTCGACACCCACCGCCGCGTGCAGAGGCGCGACAAGCGGCGCTAAACAATTGGTTGTGCACGACGCGTTGGAGACAATAACAGCCTCATCATTCAAAACGTCATGATTCACACCGTAAACGACCGTTGCGTCTGCATCGTTTGAAGGCGCTGAGATCAATACCTTGCGAGCACCTGCTCGGAGATGCGCTGAGGCTTTATCGCGCGACGTGAAAATACCCGTGCACTCGAAAACTACGTCGACATTCAGGTCGCCCCAAGGAAGATCTTCAGGATTGCGCTCCGCAAACACTGCGATTCGATCGCCATTAACGACCATCGCATCATCTTCTACAGCAACCGATGCGCCAAAGCGCCCGTGCGTCGTATCGAATTGCAAAAGATGTGCGTTGATCTCCGATGTTCCAAGGTCGTTGATCGCAACAACTCGAAGGCGAGAAGCCATCTCTGGCCGCTCGTATAGTGCCCGCAAAACATTACGCCCGATACGCCCAAATCCATTAATAGCTACGTTGACCATAAGGCTCCCCTCTTATGGCGACTATTATGTAGTAAATTTACTAAATGACAAACAAAAAACAGTATATAAGTGCTTATTTTTCGTTTTATTACAATTTAAGAGGCGGAATATTCAAAATTTCGGTGCGAAACGTAAGTAATTCAGGCATTATTCGTAATAATATTACCAGCATAGACCTCATAATGACGTCTGAACCCAATTTACTTGCCGTTATCCAGCGCCAGCTTAATGAACTCAATAAGTCTGAAGCGAAAGTGGCTAATGCCATTCTCAAAGCGCCCGAGGAAGCTACGCGCTCCAGCATTGCATCTTTAGCGTCTGCCGCGGGGGTAAGTGAGCCCAGCGTAAATCGCTTTTGCAAAAAGTTTGGCGCAACGGGCTTCCCTGATTTCAAACTTAAGCTAGCAACGTCTCTAGCCTCAGGCGTTAAATACGTAAGCCGCTCTGTTGAATTCTCGGACGACATCAACACGTTTCCGGCTAAGCTGTTCGACAACGCAATCAACGCCCTACTGACCGCCAAGGAAGGGCTGCCGCTGAAAGCAATTGCACAAGCGGTTGACCAAATTGCGCAGGCGCGCCGCGTTTATTTCTTTGGCCTCGGGACGTCAGCAGCGGTAGCGCGGGATGCGGAACACAAATTCTTCAGGTTCAATGTACCGGTTTTCACGCACGAGGATCCGCTAATGCAGCGAATGCTCGCCGCATCAGCAGGCGTGGGCGATCTTTTCTTTTTTATTTCGCATACGGGTCGAACAAAAGTTTTGGTTGAGGCTGCTGAGATTGCCCGCCAAACAGAAGCGACGATCGTCTCTTTAACTGCCGAGGGCTCTCCCCTGGCACAAAAAAGCCACTGCTGTATCACCGTAAAAGTAGAAGAAGACACAGAGCAATATTTGCCCATGACGTCTCGACTGGTGCAGCTTGTCATACTGGATGTTCTTGCCGCCGGCGTAACGCTTCGTCGCGGAGAGGGCTTCACACCTCATCTCGCTCGAATCAAAGACAGCCTTAAGGAAACACGATTCCCAACGAGTTAAGCCATGACAAACAATTTACTCCTAGACACATCTGCCCTGCGTCAGAATGTGCGACTACTCGGCGATACGCTGGGCGATGTTATTCGCTCCACAGTCGGCGAAGATCTCTACGAGACGATCGAATCCATCCGGCAAGCATCAAAATCAGCTACCGATGTAGAGGAGACAACTGCGCTTTTCAATGCGCTGCGAAAACTCGATTCGGAGCAGCTCTTACTGATCTCACGTGGCTTTGCGCAGTTTTTGAATCTCGCCAACATCGCCGATCAGCACTTTACTACCACTAAGTCAGTTAGTGGTCACTTCGGTGCATACGACCGAATATCCAGTACTATTGAGGAGCTGAGTCAGTCCGTCGAGAAAGAAGCGCTGGCAGATGCCATCGCGAATTTGCACATAGATCTCGTGCTCACTGCTCACCCGACGGAGATCACGCGGCGGACATTGATTCACAAACACGGTGAGATTCATGACTGTCTCACCGACATTGAGTCCGGCCTTGCCAGCGAAGCGCGTATCCAATCGCGACTGGCTGACTTGATTGCACAAATCTGGCACACCGAGGAGTTTTTGGAGCAGCGCCCAACTCCGATAGATGAGGCTCGATGGAGCTTTGCTGTGATTGAAAATTCGCTGTGGGACGCCATTCCAGAATTTTTGCGGGACCTAGATGCCATTGCCGACAAATTCGGACTCGATTTGCCACCACGCACAAAGCCCGTGGTACGACTCTCGAGCTGGATTGGTGGCGACCGCGATGGCAACCCAAACGTCACAGCGACAGTTACTCGACGCGCAATGATCATCAGCCGATGGCAAGCGGCTGATCTCATCAATCGGGACCTAGAAGTAATTTACGAAGAACTCTCTGTCACGCAAGCAACAAAGGAGCTTCGTGCACTAGCAGGCGACGTACGCGAACCGTATCGGGCAGTTTTAAAGCCGCTTCGCGACACGGTTCGCAAGCAGCGCGATGCACTGGGGGCCTACATTCAAGACAGTAAGAACCCTCTTCCTCCTGTTCTTTTCACCGCAGATATCATTGCTTCGCTGCAACAGTGCCAAAGGTCTCTCGCTGAAGTAGGCTTATCGGCTATTGCCAACGGAAAACTGCTGGATCTCATCCGGCGATTAGAGTCATTTGGTGCACACCTAGTGACACTCGATATTCGCCAAGAAAGCACTCGCCACAGCGACGTCATTAGCGAAATCACTCAGGCGCTTGGACTGGGCAACTACAGCGACTGGAGCGAGTCCGATAAGCAGACATTCTTAAAGGCTGAAATTACTAACCCGAGACCCCTTCTACCCCTGCATTTCGAAGCATCAGAACCCTGTCAGGAAGTCCTCGACACCTTCAGAGTGATTGCCGACACGCCACGCGAGGCGTTGGGGTGTTATGTCATTTCCATGGCATCAGATCCGTCGGACGTGCTCGCGGTTCAACTCCTGCTGAAAGCAACAGGGGGTCCAATCGATTTACCGGTATCTCCACTCTTTGAGACACTGGATGATCTCGATGGTGCACCTAGCACCCTGGATGCGCTGTTAAGTGACGACGAATTCAGGAAGCGAACTCACCACTCGATGGTTGTCATGATTGGCTACTCAGACAGCGCGAAAGATGCAGGTATGCTGTCCGCTGGCTGGGCACAATACCGCGCCCAGGAAACGCTATTGAATGTTTGCCAGTCACACGGCGTCAGTCTGCAGTTATTTCATGGTCGTGGTGGGACTATTGGGCGCGGAGGGGCGCCCGCTCACCAGGCGCTACTCTCACAGCCACCCGGGTCACTCGAGCATGGACTGCGAGTAACTGAGCAGGGTGAAATGATTCGCGTCAAGTTAGGGCTCAAGCCCCTTGCGATCAATACACTGGGGCAATACACCAGTGCCATACTGCGCGGTAATCTTACGCCCCCGCCTATTCCCAAGCCTGAGTGGCGAGAGCTCATGGATACGCTTGCCGAACAGGCATGCAGTGACTATCGAAGCTGGGTCAAGGGGAACCCAAACTTTGTTGAGTACTTTAGGCAGGCAACTCCCGAACCAGAGTTGGCCAGCCTTCCTCTCGGCTCACGTCCCGCGCGTCGACGTACCGGAGGAGGTATTGAGACACTGCGCGCTATCCCGTGGATCTTTGCTTGGTCGCAGAGTCGTCTCGTCTTGCCTGCTTGGCTTGGCGCGGGCTCAGCGCTTACCAGCGCTGTCGAAAACGGACAGTTAAACCGCCTAAGAGAGATGCGCGATCAGTGGCCTTTCTTTGCGTCGCGTTTATCCATGCTCGACATGGTCTACGCAAAGTCAGATCTCGTCATCAACTCGCTTTATGACGATACGCTCGTTCGCGAAGAGCTTCGAAGCTTGGGCAGTGATTTACGGCAACAGCTCAGCGCAGATATCCAGTCGCTAATGGAAATACTTGATGTCGATACGCTCATGGCCTCTGACCCGTGGGGACTCGAGTCAATCGGCCTTCGCAACGTCTACACCGCACCGCTCAATCTGGTTCAGATAGAGTTGTTACGTCGGGTACGCGAAAACGAAAGCGAATCGGTCCAACGCGCACTGATGGTCTCGATAGCGGGTGTTGCGGCAGGCATGCGCAACACCGGCTGATTGTAAGAATGAGAGAAACGGCGTCAAAGGGCGCCATCTCTGCGGGTGTCATTGACACCTCGTCTTATTATTTGAGATCGCTTAGAACAGCGAAACCGCTGTGACGAGGCAGAGGCTTGATTAGCCCTCCACGAAGTTAGAGTTAGAGCTAGAGCTGAAATTGAAACTGGAAGGATAGTACCTGCGACTCATTTGGGCGCTTGAAAACGTCACTGTGGATCAGCCCTTGGCTTCTTCAGGCTCGCAGAAACCTGGCTGTGACTCGACAGACGATGCCTTCAGCGGTGTGATAGCTTTGCTGCACCTCAACAATCCAGTTTAAGCAGGGCCCGCCCAAAGCAGGTCGTGGTGATGCACCCGGCGCTGCAACCCCTGATTGAGCACCGGTTCAGGGGGATCTAGCTCATCGCTAACTGACGGATATCACTAAGCAAGCCTACCAAGTAAGTCAGGAAGCGACCTGCATCACCACCATTAACAACACGGTGATCGTAAGAGAGCGACACAGGCAACATCACCCGTGGTTGAAAAGCCTCACCATCCCAAACGGGCTGGGTGGACGCTTTACTGACGCCCAAAATAGCCACCTCTGGTGTGTTGACGATCGGCGTAAAACCTCTGCCGCCGATATTCCCCAAACTACTTACGGTGAAAACGGCACCCTGCATTTCATCGGGTTTTAGCTTTTTGTCTTTGGCCTTTGCTGCTAGATCACGAATCTCATCAGACAGCAGCCAAATCGACTTCTTGTCCGCATCACGAAGCACTGGAACCACCAGCCCGTTGGGCGTATCGACCGCCATCCCGATATGGCAGTAATCCTTATAAATGAGCGCCTCGCCCTGTTCAGCGAGAGACGATTTGATCTTTGGGTTTTCATTGAGCGCCAAGGCGACCGCCTTGATGATGAAGGGCAGCGGCGAAAGCTTGCTACCACGTCGCTCTGCCTCGGCTTTCAGCGACTGGCGGAAGGACTCCAAGTCTGTAATGTCTGCATCATCAAACTGTGTGACATGTGGCACGTTGAGCCATGACTTCGACATATTAGCCGCGGTTACTTTGTCGATGCGCGAGCGCTCCTCGCGACGGATAGATCCAAATTTGGCAAAGTCCACGTCTGCAACTGTGGGAATACCAGAACCAGAGGTGACCGCGCCTGATGAGAGTTCAGCTAAACGTTTGGCGACGTATGCTTGAACATCTTCCTTGATGATTCGCCCCTTTGGACCGGATCCTTTGACCGCTATCAGGTCAACGCCAAACTCGCGTGCGAGCTTTCGCACAGCTGGACCCACGTAGAGGCCACTGGCGTCACTGACCTTTGTAGAGCTTACCGGTCCAGGTGCAGGTACAGGTGCAGGTGCAGGTGCAGGTGCAGGTGCAGGTGCAGGTGCCTCAGAGTCTGTTGCGGGTACGTGGGATGAAGACGAGCGCATACGTACTAGAGGTGAGCCCTCCTTCACCATGTCACCTGCCTTAACAAGCAACTCGAGCACTTCGCCCGCAGCGGTCGCAGGAACTTCCATTGACGCTTTATCGGACTCAAGTACAACAAGAGAGTCACCTTCCTCCAAGACATCGCCTACGGTAATAGGTATTTCGACAACCTCTACATCACCATCGGAGCCAATATCAGGCACGGCGATTGTTAGTTCGATCTCTTCCAGCGCGGCAGTTGGTGCTGCGACAGGCGGTTCATCAAATGAGGTGGCGGTCGTAGCAATCTCGACTGCCTCAGGAATCGACGCCGATGTATCCGGTTGGCTCTCGACTGAGATGTCAACGTCGTCAAGCTCGAGAATCAAAATAGCATCGCCCTCTGACAACGCATCACCGACCGCAACCTTAAGCTCTGTAATGATCCCTGAATGCGATGCTGGAATCTCCATCGAAGCTTTGTCTGATTCGAGAACAATCAAGCTTTGCTCAAGGGTAATCTGGTCACCAACAGCCACGAGTAGCTCAACCACTTCGGCACCCTCGGCACCGCCAATATCAGGAACACAAATCGTATAGTTCGCCACGATCTCTCTCCTTTATACCGTTGTGGGATCAGGTTTAGTGGGGTCGATGCCGAGATCACTCATGACCTTTGCGAGATCTGCTCTTGGAATCACACCTTCGTCCGCGAGCGCCGTCATTGCGGCAAGCACCACATACCGACGATCGACCTCAAAGAACTCTCTCAATTTTGCTCGAGTATCGCTTCGCCCGAAGCCGTCAGTGCCCAAGACGGTGAATGACCGAGGCATGAACTCCCGAATCTGATTGGTATGCGCACGCATATAATCGGTCGCCGCAATAATCGGCCCCTCGGTTGACTCAAGGCACTGTGTTACATAGGGCACCTGAGGCTGCTCCGTCGGGTTCATCATGTTGCGTCGTGTAATCCTTTGACCGTCGCGTGCGAGCTCATTAACACTCGTCATGCTCCAGATGTCAGCTACAACCCCGTAATTTTTGTCAAGTATTTCAGCGGCTGCTTCGACCTCACGCATGATCGTACCGGCACTCATCAGCTGTACGCGCTTCTTAGACTTTGCGGTCGATTTTTTAAGGGGATACAAACCCTTAACAATGCCCTCTTCCACGCCCTCAGGCATATCGGGATGAACGTAATTTTCGTTCATTGTAGTGATGTAGTAAAAAACGTTTTCCCCATCCTCGAACATACGCTTCATGCCTGAACTAATAATCGTTGCAAGCTCGTAGCTGTAAGTCGGGTCGTAAGAAATACAATTGGGGATAGTCGTTGCCATCAAATGACTGTGACCGTCTTGGTGTTGCAAGCCTTCGCCGTTAAGTGTCGTGCGACCCGCCGTTGCGCCCATCAAGAAACCACGCGCCTGACTATCACCCGCGGCCCATGCGAGGTCATGAATGCGCTGGAAACCAAACATCGAATAGAAGATGTAGAACGGCACCATCGGATAATCGGACACCGAGTACGACGTCGCAGCTGCAAGCCAGGCAGACATAGCGCCCGCCTCGTTAATGCCCTCCTCAAGAATCTGGCCAGTCTCTTCCTCTTTGTAATAGAGGATCTGACCCGCGTCATGTGGTGTGTACTGCTGACCTACGGATGAGTAAATCCCCAGCTGTCGGAACATACCTTCCATACCAAAGGTACGCGCCTCATCGGGAACGATGGGAACGACGCGCTCACCAATCTGCTTGTCCTTCACCAAGGATGACAAGAGACGAACAAATGCCATGGTTGTTGAGATCTCGCGTTTACCGCTTCCTTTCAATTGGCTGGCATAAGCCGACTTTGCTGGCGCCGGCAGACTATATGAACTCGCCCGCCGTGCCGGAATACTGCCGCCGAGTGCAGCGCGCTTCTCACGAAGATAGCGCATCTCGGGGCTATCCTCTGGGGGTCGATAGAAAGGAACATCTTTCAAGTCTTTGTCCGAGACCGGCACGCCGAAGCGATCCCGGAAGGCTTTGAGGCTCTTCATATCGAGTTTTTTCAACGAGTGCGTTTCGTTCGCGGCCTCCCCCGCCTCACTTGTGCCGTAACCCTTTACCGTCATGGCTAAGATAACCGTTGGACGCTCAGTCTCCTCGCAGGCCGCCGCATAAGCTGCATACACTTTGTATGGATCGTGCCCCCCACGGTTGAGATACATGATGTCGTCGTCGCTCAGATCTTTGACGAGATCGAGCGTTTCTGGATATTTTCCGAAGAAGTGCTCTCGCGTGTAAGCGCCACCGTTGAACTTACAGTTCTGAAGCTCGCCATCACAGACTTCGTCCATGCGCTTGAGCAGCATTCCTGATTTATCACGCTCAAAGAGTGGATCCCAACGACGACCCCAGACCACTTTGATTACATTCCATCCCGCACCCCGGAACACACCCTCCAGCTCCTGAATAATCTTGCCGTTCCCACGAACCGGACCATCCAAGCGCTGAAGGTTACAGTTCACCACGAAGTGAAGATTGCCCAGACCTTCGCGTCCAGCGAGACCAATAGCGCCAAGCGACTCCGGCTCATCGCATTCGCCGTCACCCATAAAGCACCAGATCTTTCGATCACGATGATCAACCAGCCCGCGCTTCTGCTGATATTTCATGACGTGTGCTTGATAGATCGCTTGAATTGGCCCCAAACCCATGGATACCGTTGGGAATTGCCAATAGTTAGGCATTAACCATGGGTGTGGGTAGGAAGAAAGACCATTACCCGACACTTCTCTTCGGAAGTTCTCTAGATGACTTTCGTCAAAAACGCCCTCTAGATACGAGCGAGCATACATACCCGGCGCACTATGTCCCTGATAGAACACGAGATCTCCGGGATGACCGTTAGCCGTACCTCTGAAGAAATAGTTCATTCCCACGTCATAAAGCGTTGCGCTCGAACTGAAACTTGATATGTGACCGCCAAGTCCATCTTCATTGTCATTGGCCCGCATGACCATCGCCATTGCATTCCATCGGATCAGTGACCGAATTCGACGCTCCATAAACAGATCACCCGGCATGACACGTTCGTCCTCCGGGTTAATGGTGTTTTTAAAGGGCGTCGTAATGGCGGCAGGAAGACTAACTCCTTGCTCCCGCGCATGATCTGTCAACTTGCCGATTAACTCACTGGATGCACCTTTTCCGTTAACTCGGTTAACCGCATCAAATGAATCTATCCACTCTTGTGCTTCAACTGGATCTAGCCGCGTATTCATCACATCCCCACTATAAGATTCTATTTTAGAACTTTATTAATTATTGATTCCGATTTTCAGGATAACCAATAAAGCCAATTTTTACTATAAAGTTCTATTTTAGAATTTATAAGGGTGATTTTATAAAAAAAGAAAGCGCGGAGAAACAAAAAAAGAGATAAGCGCATCTGGCACAATTACTCGGAAGCCTGTCAATATCAGTTGAGAGTGCGCTTAGCCAGCTCACACAGGAATATTCGCAGAGACCCATCTCCCCGAAAGAAGACCTAGATACCTAGAAAATGGCTGTCGCGGATATCATTTTGAAACTAAGACCCAAACCCGAGCCTAGTGAGCAGAGCCCCGAAGCCGAGAAAAGTGTAGTGAGGCAGCAGCCCAGCTCGTCTGGGCGCCGCCATGAGAGCCCTGAGAGGTAATAACTCACTCACCACACGAACCCCATCACGGGAAAACCACGTTTGACAAAGCCTACCTAGCCTGTACCGGCATATCGCGGTGGAACTGGTCTACATCCTCAACGACAACGGCGCCATCAAGCGTCGCAAATGGCTCGTCAGAGAACCGTTTGCCACGAAGCTGAATAACCAATCTCGAACGTTCCTCAGAAAAAACGGTATCGTCAAAAAATGCCCGCACATCATCAAGTGTGGCTGCCTCGACGGCCGCGATCAGTTCCTCGCGGGAGTCAAAATCATAATTCTCGATAGCCCAATCAGACGCAAAAGGGCCCGCTTCCGCTGATAGGTTCTTGGGTGGTTCGGTCAGCGATGTCAGAACACCTGCCTTGAACTTTTCGAATGAATCATCTGACAGGTTGGCTAATTCTTCTCGATACTCCAGCGTGTACGCATTGAAGCGATCCAACATATCCTGAGGACCCTTCACAGGTGTTTGGATATAGAAGATCACCATGGGGTGCTGATAAAGATCAAGAGAACCACCACCTGCCGCATAACCGAGTTGCTCTTCTGTTCGCAAGGTCTCAAACGCGCGAACGCGTAAATGCCTAGCTAGAATTCGACTCAGGGCACGGTTTTTTACGCTTGCCTCAGGTGCAGCAAACGCGTAGAGCATACCGAGGTCCTCGACCGGGACATCGCGATTCATCATGTACGTAGCACCCGGCTGAGGATCATAAACGTCAGCCCGGGCATAGGCAGCAGTGGAACTTGCCGTAACCACCTCTGCCATTCGCTCATAGGTAGTAATCACGTCTGCCTCATCGTAATTACCAAAGAACAGACCTCGAAGATGGCTGTCCGCCAGCGTGGCATCAATGAATGCTTCAAGTTTAGATAGTGTGGCTTGCGATGCCGCGAGTGCGAGTGTCGTATCCGTGTACTGCCCCTCACGAGTAAGAAGGCCCAATAGCGGCGAAAGCCGAGTGTAAGGGAAGGCCCGCTTCGCGTTTTCAATGGAACGGAGATAACGCTCCACCGCTTGACCAAATTCAAGCTCACTCGCTTCGACACGGAGACCAGACAGAGCACGTGATAGAAGCTCTGGCTGTTTGTCGGTAAACCCTGACATCGTGAGCGATATACCACTACCTGCAGACATCGATAACGACATACCGGCAACCGAGGCCTCTGTCGCTAGCCGAGCCTGCTTTAGGTTGTACAGCGACTCCCAAAGCGACAGGTAAACATAGCCGTCAACATTATCAAAGGCCTTTGCATTGTTGATCTGAATTCTGGCAAAGCCTTTGGGGAGCCCGTCAAAATGCTCACTGCCTTTTAGCCAGAAGGTGACGTTGTCGGCGACTTCAATAGGCGTTGCAACCGCCGGCGGTGTCTTGATATCAAACCGCTCCGGCAGTAGTGCGTTCTGACTGGGCAGGGACAAGCCCAATCGATCAACCAGTGCGAGCGCAGCAGCGGAGTCTCGAGGTACCCATTCCTCAACTGAGTGGGGGGCGACATAAAACTGGAGTTCCCTGTCTGCCGGCTCCTCCTGGGAGATAAACCAAACGTTGGATCGCTCAGCCACCAATTGCCCTAGCAATCTGTTAACCGCCTCCTGATTGAAGCCATCGAAGCGGTAAGGTGCGTCGATCACGTTTTCAATTGGATAATCCTGCATGGCTGCGGCCAAGCTCGCCGCGTAGGAAAAGTCATCGGTCTTCTCCAAAAAAGTGAACCGATTCTGGAGCGACTGGCGGTACTCCTCAACATAGCGATCGTCAACGCCCTCTCGGCGAAGTAGCTCGATGTAACCCGTTATCACATCGTAGATTTCTTCGCGGCGCTTCATACCCTGAGGTGTCAGCTGTACGCTAATCTCAAAAGTGCCGTAGTTGCCATAAAGCGATTCGTAGCTGGATGTGTACAGCTCACTAATCAACCCGAGGGCTTTTAGTTTGTCAGCCGGCGCACCCGGCATTTCGGAGCCGATCACATAGCCAAGATAATCACCCGGCTTGCTACGCCACTCTGCCTGATTGTTGTCGATGATGTAGCTGATGCGCATTTCCCGAAGGTCACGCTGTGGCTTGAAGCGGATCAACTTGCCTGCAACTTCGCCAAAGTTGAGCTCTTTTTTCACGGCGGGCTTGTTGGCTTCTTTATTCGGAATAAGCGAGAAGTACTCGCTCGCTAAAGCTTCCATCTCCGCAACGGGTAGCGGACTAATCATCACCAGCGCCATAAGGTTTGCTGAGTAGTATTGCTCGAAGAACTCGACTGTCGCCGGGTGAAGCTGACGTGTCTCTTTGTCGGCCAAGGTCTCAAGATTACCTATCGTGAATCGATTGGCCGGGTGATCACCAAGCAGTTCACGCTGAAGTCGGTAGATGGACCGGCCTTCCGACTCACGACGCATCGACCACTCGGCGTTCACAGCATTCTTTTCTTTTTGAATGTACTCCGGATCCAAGATCGGGGCAGAGAAGAATTCGGAGAGCCGATGTAACGCCTCAGGGAACGCCTGGTTCTCTATAGTGATCATGTAATTCGTGATTTCACTCGATGTGTAAGCGTTCGAACTACCACCGTTTTCTGCCGCAAAATTCATGTAACCGTCGGGCTCAGGGAAGCTCTCAGAACCCATGAAGAGCATATGCTCGAGGTAGTGAGCCATACCTTGAAAATCCATTGGATCAGAAAAAGCACCGACACCCACACTCAAGGCCGCGGCGGACTTCTCAGTTTCACTATCCGACACCATCAAAACTTTGAGGCCGTTATCTAAGGTCACTGCTGCGTAGGTACGATCGTCGTTAGGACTCTTATTCACTACAACAGGCGCAGTGGTCTCATCTACCTTCGCACCACAACCAACCAAAAGAATTAACAAGACGGCGCCAATGCCAACGCGACGACAATACCGAAACTGCATAGCTTCTCCCTTAAAAACTTTCACTTAATGACAGCACTGGGCCATGAAACGAGCAACACATTACAAAGTGTCGCGAGCGGGATAGCAAAGAACACACCCCACACTCCCCACAAACCACCAAAAACCAGAACGGCGATGATAATAGCGACGGGATGAAGATCTACTGCCTCTGAAAACAGGAGTGGAACAAGTACATTCCCGTCGAGAACTTGTATCACCATGTAAAGGCCGACTACCCAATAAAAATCGCCCGTCAGCCCAAACTGAAAAAGCGCCACAAGAATTACCGGGATTGTCACCAGAAATGCCCCGATATACGGGACGATCACGCTCAAGCCTACCGATAGCGCAAGCAGGGCGGTGTAGTTTAAATCAAACGCCTTGAAGGCCACATAGCTCACAACGCCGATAATAGTGATCTCAATGCCCTTGCCACGAACGTAATTCGCAATCTGCACATTCATCGATCTACCAATTTGATCGAGCTGTGGACGATCATCGGGTAGAAAACTGAGCACCCATCGGAGAATAACTTCACGATCTTTCAAGAAAAAGAACGCCATGAGCGGAATCAAGACCATGTAAATAGCAAAGGTAAGGACGCCGGGAATGGATGAAAGCCCGAACCCTAAGACCGCTTGTCCGAAGGATGCAGCTTGACCTTGCAGCGTCGACATAAGTTCGTCAATCGGCGCCTGTTCGATCATCGTGGGGTACTTGGCAATAAGACCAGCCACCTCTGCCTGCACGGCTTCTACCATCGCAGGAGCCTCTCTGATCAAACCAACGAGCTGCCGCCAGACGAGGGGCGCGACCCCAACCGTGAACCCCAAAAACACACCCGAGAACAGGAGCGTTGCCCCTGATAGCGCAATGGTTTTGTTAAAACCCCAACCCACCAATCCGTCAGCAACACCTTGCATAAGATAAGCCAGGATCAGAGCAACTAAAACCGGCATTAACACGTCGCCAATTGTGGCTAAAAGAAAACACGTTAGCGCAATGATAATGACGAGAATCACCGATTCTCTGTGTGTCAAATGATGCTCGTACCACTGCCTCAGTGTGTCGATCATGGCTTCGCTCCCGACGCAGGCGATTTCAATCTCAGTGTGATGGCAACCATCTCATCCCTCTGCTCCCAAGTGACGGTATGACCTTCTAGTCGAGCGAAGGTTTCAAAATCTTGTGGGGCTGACCTGTCCGTAACCCAGATCTCTAGATTTTCCGACAACAGACCTTCGTTAATAGCACGCTTTGCCATCAACACCGGCAGTGGACATCGCTTCCCGCGCGCATCAATGGTCTGAATATCTGACATAAAAAAATCCATACCCCCGTCCATCAGTATACCTTCATTAGGAACCAACAATCCGTTCTTTTGTCACAGCATAAGCACCCACGAGCACCAAAGTCAGTTAAAGTCACACCATGCTTAGAGCCCTCCTTCAGCGCCTTCTTATTTGTATCGTGACAGCGATGATGACCGTTGGCCTGACTGAGGCGTTGGCGGCAAACGATAATCTAAAGATCCCTAATCTGGGTGCCTCCAGTACGAGCCTCTATTCTGAGGAGTACGAGCGAAAGCTGGGCAACTTATGGCTGAAAGTTTTTCGTGCGCAAGCACCGATACTCGACGACCCGCTGCTCTACGACTACATCGAGAATTTGGTTTTTCAGCTTGTGCTCCATAGCGACCTACGAGATCGACAGCTCCAATTAGTCGTAGTCGACAACCCAACGATAAACGCGTTCGCAGTACCCGGCGGCATTATTGGCGTTCACAACGGCTTAGTTCATCAAGCTCAGACCGAGGACGAACTTGCTGCAGTACTTACTCACGAAATTGCCCACTTAAGTCAACGCCACTTCTCAAGACAGCGCGAGCAAGCGCAAAGCCAAAGCTCATTAACGATTGCTGGGCTCATGGCCGCCATTGCACTTGCGGCAACCGCGGGCTCAGACGCTGGATTAGCAGCGATTACCGCCACACAAGCGGCGGCGCAGGACTCTCGCTTAAGATACTCACGTGCGAACGAATCAGAAGCCGATCGTATAGGACTAAGAACGCTCGTTGCAGCCGGTCGTGACCCGCATGCGTCGGCGGATATGCACGAGCGCATGCTGGCATCCCATCGCCTTTACAGCACAAATCGACTTCCAGAGTTTTTGCGCACACACCCCCTTTCCGAGAAGCGCGTTGCCGATATGCGCAATCGTGCTCGTGCCGAGCGCCGCGTCATACGCCCGAAAAGCTTCGATTTCCAACTCATGCAGGCACGTGTACGACATCAGCTTGCGAAGACTCCCAAAGCGGCACTTGATCTTTTTACTGAGCAAACGCAGAAAGGGGGAACCGAGGCGGCGGCTGGCTGGTACGGACTTGCACTAGCACAGTTAGATGCCAATGAGCCCATCAAAGCGCGCAGTGCTCTCGAGCAAGCGATGAAGCCAGACCCTAACAACGTGGCGTTTCTTATTGCCAACGCCACGATTGACACGGCACTTGGGCGGCATCAGAGCGCCTTGCGTCAACTAAAGTCACGACTCGACTTATCACCCGGTAACCACCCGCTCACCATCGCCTACGCGGATGCACTGTGGCAGGCAGGCATGCCACATATTGCGGCCCAAGTGCTAAAAACACAGAGCAAGCGCAAACCGGAGGATCCTGGTGTTTGGTATCGCCTCGCCGAAGTTCAGGGCTTGGCTGGCGATATCATCGGCCTCCATCAATCGCGTGCGGAGTACTTCATTTTGGTAGGAGCACTCGACGCGGCGCAAAACCAGCTCAGCTATGCCTTAAAGCTAGTTAATAATAACTTTACGCAATCCGCCACAATTAACGAGCGACTTCGCGACGTCATGGATATCCGTGAAGAGCTCGAAAACTCCTAAGCTCTGCCGACAACACCTGTATTCAGAGACTGCGCAAACGACAGCATGCGGTTGAGTGGCTTCATTGCATTTTCTGCCAACGCGGGATCTATGAAAATCTCACGCCCCTCAGGCGCATCGAGCACCTCAGAGAGAAGCTCGAGTTCATTCATTGCCATCCAAGGACAATTCGCACAACTTCTGCAGGTAGCACCCTCGCCAGCGGTAGGCGCAATCAAGAATGTTTTGTCGGGCGCCGCCTTTTGTAACTTATAAAAAATACCTTGGTCTGTAGCCACTATGAACTTTTGCTGTGGCATTTCAGTTGCCGCCTTGATGATCTGCGTGGTGGAGCCGATACGGTCAGCGATCTCAAGCACCGAGGCCGGCGACTCAGGGTGCGCCAGCACTGCCGCGTCGGGGTGAACCTGCTTGAGATCCAGAATCCCCTTCGCCTTGAATTCTTCATGCACGATACAAGCACCATCCCACACAAGAATATCCGCACCGCTCTCGCGGCGAACATAATCACCGAGGTGCCGATCGGGCGCCCAAAGGACCTTTTTATCCTGGTCCGCAAGGTGCTCAGCAACATCCAATGCAATACTTGAGGTTACCACCCAGTCTGCTCTTGCCTTTACCGCTGCAGAAGTGTTCGCGTAGACAACCACCTCTCTGTCAGGGTGCGCATCACAAAACGCCGAGAACTCATCGATAGGACAGCCCTCGTCAAGGGAACAAGTAGCTTCAAGGGTCGGCATTAGCACTCGTTTATGCGGTGTTAATATTTTCGCGGTCTCGCCCATGAAACGCACACCAGCGACCAATAAGACATCAGCCGGATGATCCCGTCCAAAACGCGCCATCTCAAGAGAATCTGAAACACAGCCACCTGTTGCCTCGGCGAGGGCCTGGATCTCGGGCGACGTGTAGTAGTGGGCAACGATAACGGCATTGTGCGCCTTCAACTGGGAGCGAATCTTTTCCTCTAGTGCCTTCTGGCGCTCAGGTGCCAGCCTCTCAGGCACACTCGCCAAATGCGTTTGAACTTGCTCGCGAATTTCACGAAGTTTTTGATCTGCAATCGACACCAAAAAAAGCCTTCACAATGGTAAGCGCGCAGTTTACCTTCATATGGCTGAAGTAAAAGCCCGAAGTTGAGGCTTAATGCAATGCGGCTGTCGCACCGGAGGCTATCCGTTTGCGTAGCCTGGGGGACGGAGACAGCAGGGAGATTTACCCGAAATGCTGCTCCGCGAAGTATTACAAGAGGGGAAACAACCGGTGGTTGTAGTTCCAGATAACAACCCGTTAGTGCTGGTGTGCGATGACGACAGCATGCAGCGACTTCTGATTCGCCAGTGTCTTGAATCTGAGGGAATGCGCGTTTTGGAAGCCCAAGACGGGCACGAGGCCCTCGATCTTGTCGCTACCAATAATCCCGACTTTGTGTTTATGGATGTCGACATGCCAGGCATTAGCGGCATTGAGACCTGTCGACGACTTCGTGCTCGAGAGGAGAGTGAAGACACACCGGTTCTGATTGTGACCGGCGCGGATGACCAAGAAACCATCGATCTCGGATTCGAAGCCGGTGCTACACAGTACATAACCAAGCCCCTCAACTGGCCGCTGCTGAGCAGACTGGTCAAATATATGCTGCGGTCAGCTGATACCTACCAGGAACTGAAGCTTAAAGAAGACCATCTTCGTTATCTCGCCTACTTTGACCACATGACCGATCTCCCGAATCGGCGAAGCTTTACGGAGCAGTTGCGGCGCAACCTGGTTAACTGCGAGAAAAATCAAGGTCAAATTGGCCTGATTTTGATCGACATAGATCACTTCAAACGCATCAACGACTCCATTGGGCACGACCGCGGTGACCTCGTCCTCAAAAAAATAGCGTCCCGCCTACAAAATTGTGCGGCCGAAATAGGCCCTATCGTCTCCGAATTTCCGGGTGCAAATAAGACCTATCCACTCGACGCCTTTGCGCTGGAAATTGCACGCCCCGGCGGCGATGAGTTTTCTGTCATTGTTAGAAACCCCTACGGTCAGGAGCAGCTCAATCACATTGCGCAGCACCTCATCGAGTGTCTATCTGAACCCATCCAAATCCCCGGCCACACGCTCGTAATCACACCCAGCATCGGCATTGCGATGGCGCCAGATCATGGTCGTGTACCCGAGGAGCTTTTGGTGCGTGCCGACTCCGCCGCCTACGCGGCAAAGGCCGAAGGTCGCCAGCGCTCGCGGATGTACGACGCATCCATTGCTGATGATTCAGCGCAAGAACTCGCCATCGAGGAAGGACTGCGGCAGTCCCTGTTGGATACTGGCCTTTCGATTGTCTACCAACCGCAAGTCGATTTGTTCACTGGGGCTATTATCGGTGCAGAGGCACTCGTCCGCTGGCAAGACGCCAAGGGCAACCCCGTTTCGCCAGATCGCTTTATCCCGGTTGCCGAGAGAAGCGGTGTGATAAATGATCTTGGCGATTGGATTTTGAATCAGGTAAATGCCGACGCTAAAACCTATGCGGGACTATTGCCCAGCAAGATGTCATTAGCGATTAATCTCTCACCTCTACAATTTAATCAGAGTAATTTCGTCGATCGTTTAACGTCGACACTCAAGCAGCTGGAGATCGAGTACAACATCGCGCTCGAACTTACCGAGAGCGCAATCATGCACAGTGGTAACGACAGCATAGGTAAATTAAATCAGCTGAGAAATTTAGGTTTCAAACTCGCTATCGACGATTTTGGAACTGGGTACTCATCGCTCAATTACCTTCGCCAGTTCCCCATTAACACCTTAAAAATAGACAAAACTTTCGTCCAAGACCTTGGCTCCGATTCAGGAAATGCCATTGTTAATGCCATCATCTCGATGGCGCAGGCACTCGGGCTCGATCTCGTAGCAGAAGGCGTAGAGACCCTGGAACAGGCATCTTATTTACGCGAGCGCGGCTGCTACTCCATTCAGGGGTACCTGGTCTCTAAACCTGTCCCAATTGAGGAACTTGCGAGACTGTGTCAGCAAGACTTTCGCTCAACTATCGGCCTAGACCCTCTAGACGGATGACCCCTCGAACCTGGTTTTGGTCGGGACTGCTCGTCAGTTCAGTACTATGTGGCTGCTCCGCTTACGATGAGAAACAGCAGCGTAAGGCAATAGCAGTTGGAGCAACCGGCACGCAAACAAAAGAAAATCCCTCGCATGCGAAAACAGCACTAGTAGCTGCAGAAACAAGCACAACCGCACAAGAAGCGGTTGTAGCCGCTGGCGGAACCGTGACACACGATTTACCGATACTCAATGCAGTGGGTGCCCGCCTGCGACCCGAGAATATTGAAGCGCTATCCCTGAATTCAGACGTTACTAACATTGTTATCGATGCGGAGGAGTCTGACGGAAGGCAGCAAGAAGGCAACTCATCAGTTGAAACCCTTCACTGGCTAATCCAAGAACAGGGCTCCGCCGCTCAAAACGCCTGGTTAGACGCCTTGGTGAGTAAGGAGAAACACGGACTCACCGGACACGGTGTTGGTATCGCCATTATCGATACAGGGATAGCCGAGACCACCAATCACCCCGAATGGCGGCCTAATATCGTTGCCCGATATGACGCTATCGCTGACAGAGAACCTAAAACGCTCCCTGACTTTACCGGGCACGGAACGCACATAAGTAGCCTGATTGCCGGTGTGGACGACGTCCTGCAAGGTGTAGCGCCCAACGCATCGATCGTTGCTATTAAGGCCTTTGACTCAAAGGACGAAGCAAACTTTTTGGATCTTCTCCGCGCTCTTCAGTGGGTTATAGCTAACAAAGAACGCTACGGAATCCGTGTTGTGAACTTATCACTCAGCGCCTCCGCCGAACTCCCCTACCACATCGATCCGTTAAATCGGGCACTCACCAAAGCTTGGGAGCACGGCCTGGTTGTCGTGGTTTCAGCGGGCAATCAAGGCCCGGCACCGTCCACAGTAACTGCGCCCGGCAATAACCCTTGGCTGATCAGCGTCGGAGCTGCGAGCGCCGGCATAACAGGCGAAGCAGTTGAAGTTGCCCCGTTTTCCGGAAGAGGACCCACAGCCTCAGGCCATATCAAACCGAACATTGTTGCCCCGGGCGTGCGTTTGGCTGGAATACTCCCGGAAAACGCCGAGCGTCCCATTGATGAGCCAATCGAGCTGACCACAACAGGGCTTTGGATAACGAGTGGTGCGTCACAGGCTTCAGCCGTCGTGGCGGGAATGGTCACGCTGTTGCTCGAGGCACGACCCGATCTTTCGAACAACGATGTCAAATGCCTTATCGCCAACACCGCGACCCCCCTAGGAAAGCAAAACCAAGTCAATATTCCTCCAATGGCTCAAGGCAGAGGACTGATAAACTTGACCGTCGCATTGGAGTCGACCGCGACCACTTGCCCTGAACGATTCGAGAATTTACCGGCGAACACCCCTATCGAGGGTGCCTACTTACCTAACTAGAGGTGGCCGACGCCAACCAAAGTCACTTGCACAAGAAAAAGCTGCTCAAATCCAAGGAAGCCGCCTAGACGATAGAAAACTATCGATACCGGCCAAAGTTACTGTCACCTAGAAAACCTGTTAGATCGAACCCGCCCGCCTGAGAAAACTTCGCCGCAGCCACACGAGCCTGAAATCCAAGAAAAAACCACTTTAAACCGGCTACTAACCTACAAGAAATAGCTTCAAGTGCCGCCCTCCCCACCCTTTGCGCCGTTTGTTGGGTAAAGGTTTAAGCAGAAAAATGCGTCGATAATTCCTCTTCGACCCGTCAATTCCGGCCCTGACACAAGTTCACCCAGTTCGACAAATGGACGTCATAAGGTATAAAAGTAAGGTAACTCGCGTGCGCCTAGGGGCGTCGAGGGACCCTATCTGGCCTAGATAGGGCTTATCCGCGACCTTTAACACACGCCCCAGCAGCAGGCCGCGCTTTAAAGGGTCACAAAAAGCAAGACCCTAGCACAGCGAAATTGTGCTTTTTTCACATTTTCTGCCCAAAAGTCTTCACCCATTTTGGGCACCCATGTCTCACCGTGTGGGTTATTCCAAACCTGTTACGACGCGCATCAGCTCCTTAGTCTTGTTACCAATGACGGCCCACCCAGAGCCCTCGACTTTTTGACTTACATCAGCGCACAGACGCTAGGAGCAAAAGATGAAAAACGTAATCACAGTTGCAGCAGTAGTCGCCACTTTCGCACTTTCAAACGTTGCATTCGCTGGCCAGCCTGTAGGCGCTGCCATGGTTTCAACCAAGATTGCACCTCAGACAGCGACAGTCGCAACAAAAGCAGCTAGCACTGAAGTCGCAGCGAACCAAATCAAGTCATTCCAGTGGGGCAGCACACCTGTTCGCACGCAGCTCTCTGCCGAGCGCGTTGTTAAGGCGAAGAGCCTCGCAGTGAAGCCCTCAGTAATTACGTGGCCTAGCACCTCTGGTGCCACAGAGAGACCAGCGAAAAAGGGCCGCGGCGACAGTTAAATCGCTGACCTCGTACCTCGCTAGCAAAGTCTTTACTTGAGGTAATGCTCAGACCCCTGATAATAGCGTGATGGGGAATGCTGAGAGACATCGTTCAATTGCAAAGCTAGTAGGCTTAGGCCTGCTGGTTTTTTGCGTTTTCGCACAAGCGCGGACTGATGTCACCTTCTGGGAATCTCCAGTCAACAGCAAGCTGAATTCGATTGAGGTCAGCGAGATTGTACAAGACGGCAGCGGTGCCATTTGGTTTGCGACCCAGGAGGGTTTAACCCGCCAACGCGGCGAAGACGTCGACATTTACACGGCCGCCAATCTCGAGGAGGGTGGGCTCAAGCAAGGTCGAATAGAAGCGCTCGCGGTATCCTCTCGCGGCCATCTCTGGGTCTTGACCCGCTCACTCCAAGTCTTTGACCCCGAAACGCAGAACTTCGATACGCCACTTGCGTTGCCAAAAGAGCTGAAGCCAACTTCATTAGCGTTTGACAGCGAGGACCGACTTTGGATGGGAGTTGACGGTGGGATCGCACTGTACAGACCTGGAATCGGAGAGATTGAGATCGTCGACCTGCCT
>Ga0255758_10000568_pt1 | contig 41624 bp, 40 predicted proteins | sample 011ome_24_FD_179958 | JGI IMG/M metagenome (GOLD analysis project Ga0255758, IMG submission 179958) | Coastal salt marsh microbial communities from the Groves Creek Marsh, Skidaway Island, Georgia - 011513CT metaG (version 2) | ecosystem: Environmental > Aquatic > Marine > Intertidal zone >... | reverse complement strand
CGCTGAAAAGTCGGAAAGGGGTCAACCTTCCGGACATTATCCTTGATACAACGCCGCTAACCGAAAAGGATCTGGCTGATCTTGCTTATGCGCTGGAAAAGGGCGTTGATTGGGTGGCGCTATCATTCGTGCAACGCGCTAGTGATGTTATTGCCGCGCGTACCATTGTTGGCAAACAGGCAGCATTGATGTCAAAAATTGAAAAGCCGGCCGCGCTGAAGGATCTAGATGATATCATTGCCGCATCGGATGGGGTGATGGTGGCACGCGGCGATCTTGGTGTTGAACTGCCGCCCGAACAGGTGCCGGGCTGGCAAAAAACGATCGTTTCCAAATGCCGCATGGTCGGCAAGCCCGTTGTGGTGGCAACCCAGATGCTAGAGTCAATGATTGAAGCGCCCACCCCGACCCGCGCCGAGGCATCGGATGTTGCCGGTGCGGTGTTTGATGGTGCTGATGCGGTGATGCTGTCGGCAGAAACCGCGGCGGGTCATTATCCGGTTGAATCGGTCGAGTTTATGGCGCGGATTGTTACCGCTGCCGAGGCGCATATCCGGTCTGATCCAGCATCAGGGCCGGGCGAATTGCCAGTTGAGCATAGCGTATACCATGCCGTTGCGCGGACCAGTGTTGCGCTTGCAGAAACTGTCGAGGCAAAAGCGATGGTGGCTTTTTCAAGCTCGGGCAATACCGCTGTTCGGATTGCGCGTGAACGGCCCGGTATCCCATTTTTGGTGATGACGCCGCATCCTGATGTGCAGCGAAAACTATGTTTGTTATGGGGAACGCACAGCGCCGCCAGTGCATATAGCGAAGATTTTGAGTCGGCAATTACCGAGGCGATCACCGAAATTCGCCGCCGCGGTATGGCTGGCACGGGCCAGCAGGTTGTGGTTGTCGCCGGTATGCCGTTTGGCATTGTTGGCACAACAAACTCGATGCGGGTCGTCACGCTCTAGGCAAATCTCATTCGGATCAAGATTTTACTTTTATTGAACTAATTTTACTGGATTCTAGCTGATTTTGCTGATCATCTAACGGCAAAGATATGAGGTCACATTGATCGCCATGCTAGGGAGATAGAAAATGCATTCAGTTGGGTTTATCGGGCTTGGAAATGTTGGTGGCAAGCTGGCGGGCAGCTTGTTAAGGAACAAATGCGACGTCATGGTTCGCGATCTTGATCAGGAAGTGGCGGCGCCATTCCTAGCCGCTGGTGCAAAATGGGCTGACAGCCCAAAGGCTATGGCTGAGGCCTGCGACATCATTATCACCTGCCTGCCATCTCCGGCTGCAAGCGCCGCAGTCATGGAAGCTGAAGACGGCATTCTTGCTGGCCTTAGTGCAGGTAAAATCTGGGCTGAGATGAGCACGACTGACGCGGCCGAAGTCGGTCGTCTTGGCGCCTTGGTTCTGGCGAAAGGGGCTAGTCCAGTTGATTGCCCGGTCTCGGGTGGTTGTCACCGGGCGGCAACTGGTAACATCGCTATCTTTGCCGGTTGTGATCGGCCCGTTTTTGAGCGGCTTTTGCCAGTGTTGACAATCCTTGGTCGGCGCGTTCTCCACACTGGGCCACTTGGCACTGCATCCGTGCTTAAAGTGATGACAAATTATCTAGCGACGGCTAATTTGGTTACATTATGCGAGGCGCTGGTAACGTCAAAAATGGCTGGCATGGATCTAAACACCACCTATGAGGCGATCCGCATTTCGTCGGGCAACTCGTTTGTCCATGAAACCGAAAGTCAGGTTATCCTAAACGGCAGCCGTGATATCAATTTCACCATGGATCTGGTGCTAAAGGACATTGGCCTGTTTCAGTCGATTGCCGAGCAGCATAATGTGCCGCTGGAGGTGTCTCCATTATTGATCAAGATTTTTGAAGATGGGCAAAACCGGTTTGGCCCGCGAGAATGGTCGCCAAATATTATTAAACGCCTCGAAGAAGCCTGTAACACCGAAATTCTGGCACCGGGGTTTCCGGCAGAAATGACTGATGATGAACCCGAAGAGCCGGGCTATGAGGTTATCCCAAAATCTTTAAGCCATTGATCAATCGGCAAATGGCCGGTTTCTCGTGCCCAGTAAAGATAAACCGCAAGGCAGGCGATAATCAGCAGATATAACGGGACGCGCGTAACGGTCTGATCGCGCTCTGGCGGGCGAAAATTTTCGGTGGTGATTATGTCGTCTGGACTGTGATAATCAGTGATCGGTGTCATCGGTGCCGCTGATTGCATCAGGTCAGCTGGATTGATCGCGCAATCACACAAAGGGCAGACTAAATCAACAATCGCAGGATCAGGCAACGGATCGGGGACGCTGATCGGCTTTCTGCAGCTCGGGCAGTCAAAAATATCCATCTTAGCAAGCCGCGCTCCTTTAGTTCCGGTCGCGCGATTGTGATCAAGACCGAATTGCGCATTACAACTGTGACAGGCAATTGCCACAGTTCTGCCATCTGCCTCCGCTGCGGCAATTGCGCTTTGTGATAACAGGCAAACACTGCCGCATTGTGGGCAATGACGCATGTTTATACTAGGCTCGCTCATTATCATCTGCTCCGCGTCAGCTAAACATCAGCTTACTATAATTGCCACCGGTCATTAGGTCGACCACAGCACTTGATCCCGGTCAATGGTAACAAACAATTTAATGCGCATCATCAGGCAATTTTAACTATTTTTGTCAGAACCTTAGGGCCGTTTATATTTTAGCTCTATGCAGCCAGTGTCAAACATCCACCATTAAGTCTATAACGCGCGTCCGTTCAGCTGTTTTGCCAACCGATTAATAATGGTCTCAATGTTTGGCAGATGAGGATTTAAACGCTGGGCAGCACGATAAGCCTGCAAGCCGCCTTGCAGGTCGCCAGCCCGCACCCGAATCATACCCAATCCCGAAAGCGCTCCGAAATGGCGCGGCTCTAGCGTGATAACTTGCAAAATATCACGTGCTGATCCATCGTCATTGCCACGAAAAAACCGGACAGTGGCACGTTTATTCCACGCTTCGGCAAAGCTGGGTTGGCGTGCAATGATCGCGCTAAAAGCCGCTTCGGCTTCGTCAAGGCGACCAGCATTCATCAAATTGATGCCATTTGCCATCTGACCATTGATGAGCGAATTATCCGGAAATTTAGTCCATCTTGCCCATATTTCGCGCTCATAATTTGCCGCCTTGGCTGGCGATAGGCTGGTTTGCAAGGCAGTGAAAAGTCCGTCCAGCTTTGGGTCATGCTGGTCGGCGCTAACAATTGGGCTAAAAATCGGGCTAAACAGGGCAATGGTTACAAACACTATCACCGGTCGCCAGCATAATTTTCCCCAGTATATTTTCGTAAGGTCTATGTTGGGTCGAACATCCATCACCATAGCTTACCGCGTGATTATTTGATTGCCAAGCGGAAGGCGTGGGTGCGTGGCATCGTTATTTTGTGACAAATCCTAATTGAGATAAAATTAACGCGTTACGAAGCAGATTTTTATCTGCCTCGATTCTTTAAGGGGTTTGGTGGGAGATATTGTTTGGGTAATCTGATTTTTTACCGACGCTGGTTCCGTTTATGCGTTCTTATCGGCGTGGCGTGTTGTTGGCTTGCCGGTGGCAGTATGACCGCTGTGGCGGCCGCGGACAGGCTTTATGCACCGTTGAAGGCAGCATTGCAGGCAACCATGATCCGCTTCATTGATAACGCGTCAGATGATGATGGCGGGTTTCGCTATATTGATCGACAAAGCGGGAAATTAATCACCGCTTATCCCGGCGCAATCCATCCAAAAATCAGTCCGGTTGGAGCGGATTATTTTCTTTGTATTGATATGGTGGCGGCAAATGGGACGCGGCGGCTTGTTGATTTTCTGGTTCGTGAAGGGCGCGAGGGCTGGATGGTTGTTGATGTAATCATCGTGTAACAGCAATGAACCAAATTGGTGGAACCGATCAAATTCCATCAAAAACAGCCTTTGAACAAATACAACAGGCTGGCAGAATGCTGCAAATTAAGAATTTGCTCAAATTGAAATCTTACATGCGGGTATTTTTGCGGTAATCAAGCACAGTTTTTTAGCGGTTTATTGCTGGCTAGCTTTGCCGCCATTGGAGGCCGCTAAACCGCCAGCCATTTATGTGACCACGTTGCTGATGGGCATCAAGATCGCCCTCAAATCCGTCACTGATGTTGATTACGCTCTTGTAGCCGGCCGCCAGTGCGGCATTGCCCGCCGCCAAAGATCGCACCCCAGATCTGCACAGCATCAGCACGCAAGTGTCGGTTGAGACTGCGGCAGCCAAATCTTCGATGAAACTTTGGTTTGCCGTGCCATCAGCACTGACCCATTCAATGAGAATCGGTTGCCGGTCAAGATCATCCAGATTGGTGATACCAACAAAATGCCACTCGGCACGGGTGCGCACATCAACAAGCTGGGCGTCTGGGTTCTGGGCCAAATGAGCCCAAGCCTCGGCGGCGGTCATTTCCAACATGGTAAAAATCCTGCAACAAACGGTAAGATATTTAATATTAGCCAAAGGATCATTGATGCCAAGCCTCAATTGATTAGGGCCGGCGGCTCTAGCATAGAGGTTTGACGCCAGCTTGATTAGGGCTGTTTGGCATCGGTGAAAAATGCTATTGAAAATTTGTCAGATAATCACATCAGATACATATAGGAGCAACGCCATGTCTAGTTTTAGAGCCCTTATGGTGCATCGCGGCGAAGATAAATCTATAAGTCATGAAATGACAGATTTGCGGCATGATGATTTGCCTGCAGATGGTGATGTTCTGGTGGCAATCAAATATTCAACGGTCAATTACAAGGACGGTCTATGCCTGTCGGGCAAGGGCGGGTTGGTGCGAAACTATCCGCATGTTCCGGGCATTGATTTTGCCGGTGAAGTGGTCAGCAGTGCCGACAAGCGTTACAAGGCGGGCGATCTTGTGGTGCTGACGGGATGGCGGGTTGGCGAGGTATGGTGGGGCGGTTACGCGCAATTTGCCAAGGTGCGCGCCGACTGGCTGGTGCCGCTTGCAGATGGGCTGGATTGCCAGCAGGCAATGGCGATCGGTACCGCCGGTGTCACTGCGATGCTATCGGTTCTGGCGCTTGAAAATGCAGGGATTACGCCAGATCGCGGGCCGGTGCTGGTTACTGGTGCTGCTGGCGGTGTTGGCTCGCTTGCAACAGCATTGCTGGCCGCGCGCGGCTATCACGTTACCGCGGTAACGGGCCGGCCTGAAACGGCTGATTATCTGCGGGGGCTTGGTGCCAGCGATATTCTGCCGCGGGCTGAGATGCTGGACGGCGGTGGGCGGCCGCTGGAATCGGAAAGCTGGGCCGGATGTGTCGACTCGGTTGGTAGCGCAATATTGGCAAGAGCCCTTGCCCAGATGCAATATGGCGGTGCAGTGGCGACGGTTGGGCTTGCTGGTGGTGCTGACCTGCCAACAACGGTGATTCCATTTATTATCCGCGGCGTGTCGCTATTGGGAATCGATTCGGTAATGGCGGCGTATGATCGCCGGGTTGCGGCGTGGCAGCGTCTTGCAAGCGATTTGCCAACGGCGCAGATCGCGGCAACCATGTCGGTGATCGGGCTTGGCGAGGTGCCAGCGGCAGGTGCCGATATTCTGGCGGGCAAGGTTAAGGGCCGATTGGTTGTTGATTTAAATGCCTAGGCTAGGGCCGATGGCTGTGCCGCGATCGCCAATGATAAAATGATTGCCATATCGCAATTTTAGCGTTTAGCTGAGGCAAAGATCAGGCCAATCTGCTTGGCAATAGTGGCAAGGAGGCGGCGATGGATAAAACCATTATTGGCTCAAACCGAAAAATCAACCCTAGCCGGCGGGTGCATCTTAAAGCTGATTTAACACCAGATGATAATGATCGTGTCGAGATTGGCCCGACCGCGCTGGCCTTTGATGAGTGGCACGCTGCTGGCATCAGTCCGCCCGATCTTCCCGCTTTGAGATCATATCGATTGTCACGCTTGCAAGCGCAAATCCGCCAGCATGATTGTGCCGGTTTGCTGTTGTTTGATCCGTTGAATATTCGCTATGCCAGTGATTGCACAAATATGCAGCTTTGGATTGCGCATAATCCGGCACGGGCGGTGTTTGTGCCGCCTGAGGGCAAGATGATCTTGTGGGATTTTCATAATTGTGAGCATCTTTCGGCGCATCTGCCACTGATCGGTGAATTGCGCGGTGGTGCCAGTTTTTTCTATTTTGAAACCGGCGACCATACTGCGCGGGCGGCCAAGGATTTCGCCACTCAGATTGTCGATGTGATGGCGCATCACGCTGGCACAAATAAACGCTTGGCGGTCGACCGGATCGAGCATGTTGGCTATGCCGCATTAACTGATCTTGGGGTCGAGGTGCTAGAAGGCCAAGTACTGACCGAACATGCACGCTCGATCAAGAATGATAATGAATTAAACGCGATGCGATGCGCCATTCATGCGTGTGAGCGGGCGGTTGATGAAATGCGCGAAATCATGCGCCCGGGGCTGAGCGAGACTGAATTATGGGCGGCATTACATGCTGGCAATATCAAACGCGGCGGTGAATGGATTGAAACGCGGATTTTGGCATCGGGCCCGCGCACCAATCCGTGGTTTCAGGAATGTGGGCCGCGCATTATGCAGACCGGCGATCTGATGGCCTTTGATACTGACCTTGTCGGCACATATGGCTATTGCTGCGATATTTCACGGACATGGATCGTGGGTGATGCGGTGCCAACTGACCGGCAAAAGCATCTTTACCAGATTGCCTATGATCATGTGATGACCAACATCGGCCTGATCGAGGCCGGCATGAGCTTTGCCGATATGACGCGAATTGCGCACCGCTTGCCAGAGGCGTTTCGCCCGCTGCGCTATGGTGTATTGGCGCATGGCGTTGGGCTTTGCGATGAATATCCGTCGGTACGCTATCCAGAAGATGTCGAGGCGCATGGCTATGGCGGCAATTTTGAGGTCGGAATGACACTTTGTGTCGAGGCCTATGTTGGCGCGGTTGGCGGTGTTGATGGGGTCAAGCTTGAAGAACAGGTGCTTGTCACCGACAGGGGTGCGGTGCCGCTATCTACCTATCGGTATGAAGACCAATTCCTAGCCTGAGCGGATAGGCATCCTAATAGCGCGCCACCATAAGTCAGACCAGCAGAGGCAATAGCTAAAGAGGGATTATCGGCAAAGCTGTTATTAAAGGTCTTTAACGACACCAATATGTGGAAGATTGCGACCTTGTTGGGCAAAATCAATGCCATAGCCAATGACAAATGCGTCTGGAATGTCAAAGCCAACCCAATCGACATTCACATCAACTTCGCGCCGAGACGGTTTATTCAACAGCGTGCAGATCGACAGGCTTTTTGGTGATCGTGTCATTAAGATTTTTTGCACTTGCGACAAGGTATGGCCGGTGTCGACAATATCCTCGACAATCAGGACATCGCGGTTTTTGATCGGGGTTTCGAGATCTTGAATGATTCGCACCTGACGGGATGAAACCGTGTCATTGCCGTAAGACGAAACGGTCATGAAATCAACCTCGACGGGAAGCGCCAACCGGCGCACAAGATCGGCAATAAACACAAATGACCCGCGCAATAGCCCGACGACAACCAACTGTTCGGTGCCTTTGTAATGTTCGGTAATTTGACGGGCAAGATTAATCGTTCGGGCGGCAATCTCGGCTTCGGTAATCAGAATGTCGATTTCCTGCTGGCTTGATAATACGGTCATGCGCTAAGATCACCCCTGTCTTGGCAAGTGGTATTTGATTGTTAGATCGGCTGCTTCTTGATGTTACACCGCCGAACGCGCCTCAGTATAATCGTGCTGACGGAAATGGCTATGGCAAATTACGGTGGCGACAATCTCATTAAGGTTTCGGCCATTGAGGTTCTGGCCGATAAATTGAAAAGGAATATTTTATGTCAAAAGTTGCATTTCTGGGTATGGGTGTCATGGGCTATCCGATGGCAGGTCATATCGCAGCTGCTGGTCACGACGTGACCGTTTATAACCGGACACCAGCTAAAGCCGAGGCGTGGGCTGGCCAGCATGGTGGCGCTTTCGCGCTGACCCCGGCTGCCGCTGCTAGGGACGCTGATTTCGTGTTCTGCTGTGTTGGTGATGATCCTGATGTGTTGTCAGTTGCGCTTGGTGATGAGGGCGCGATTCCGGCAATGAAGAATGGCGCGGTCTTTATTGATAATAGCACTGTTTCGGCCGATGTCGCGCGGCAGGTTTATTCAGCTGCCAAGGCGGCGGGTATCTCCTCGCTGGATGCACCGGTTTCTGGCGGTCAGGCAGGTGCTGAAAATGGCAAATTGACGGTGATGGTTGGCGGTGATGATGCGGCGTTTGCGGCGGCGCTTCCGCTGATGGAATGCTATGGTGCGCGGGTTGTCCATATGGGTGATGCTGGCAAAGGTCAGCAAGCCAAGATGGTCAATCAAATTTGCATTGCCGGTCTGGTTCAGGCGCTGTCTGAGGGGCTTAGCTTTGCGATGGATGCGGGGCTCGACACGGATAAATTGCTTGAGGCGATTTCAGGGGGTGCCGCGCAATCATGGCAGATGGTCAATCGCGGCGAAACCATGGTCAAGGGCGAGTTTGATTTTGGCTTTGCCGTCGACTGGATGCGCAAGGATTTGCGGATTTGTCTGGAAGAGGCGAAGCGTAATGGGGCGTCGTTGCCGGTAACTGAAATTGTTGCCGGATATTACGCCGAGCTTAGTGCCGATGGCTATGGCCGCAATGATACCTCAAGCCTGATCCGCCGGTTGCGGCAGGGCTAGTCAAAATCTGTTGGAATCGAAAAAGGCCGGGAACTCCCGGCCTTTTTTATAGCGTTGATTCTTAAAACGTTGATCCTTAGTGCGTTGATTCTGGTGGATAGTTTTTGACGTGGTGGCGGTAATTACACGCCGATACAGACAAATTTAATCTCCAGAAACTCATCAATGCCATATTTCGACCCTTCACGGCCAAGGCCGGAATTCTTGACCCCGCCAAACGGGCCAACCTCGGATGAGAAAATGCCTGTATTGGCCGCGACAATGCCATATTCCAATGCCTCACTGACGCGGAACAGGCGCGATGCATTTTCGGTAAACAGATAGGCAGCAAGGCCAAATTCAGTGTCATTTGCCGCTTCGATGGCTTCGGCTTCATCGGTAAATCTGAACAGGCCAGCGACTGGACCAAAGGTTTCCTCGCGGAACATCCGCATCGACGTGTTCATGTTTGTCAGGACTGTTGGCTCAAAAAATGTGCCGCCAAGATCATGTGGCTTGCCGCCGGTTAATGCCGTCGCCCCTTTTGCCAGCGCATCCTCAACATGGGCTGACACTTTTTCAAACCCCTGCTGATCAATTAACGGACCCTGTTCAACACCATCCTCAAGGCCGTTGCCGACCCGCATCGCGGCCGATTTTTCGGCGAGACGCTTGGCGAATTCATCATAGATTCCATCTTGAACGAAAATCCGGTTTGCACAGACGCAAGTCTGCCCCGCATTGCGGTATTTTGACATCATCGCGCCTTCGACAGCAACGTCAAGATTGGCATCATCAAACACCAGCAATGGCGCGTTACCGCCAAGCTCAAGGCTCATTTTCTTTACCGTATCAGCGCTCTGGCGCATCAGGATACGGCCGACTTCGGTCGATCCGGTAAAGGTCATTTTGCGGATACGGCTGTCGCTGCAAAGCGCCTGACCAATCGCCGGCGCATCGAGGCCAGTGACGATGTTCATTACCCCTGCCGGAATACCGGCGCGGGTTGCAAGTTCGGCAAGCGCCAGCGCAGATAGCGGGGTTTGCTCGGCCGGTTTCAACACACAAGCACATCCCGCGGCAATGCCGGGGGCAACTTTTCGGGTAATCATCGCAATTGGAAAATTCCACGGCGTGATGGCACCAAAAACGCCGATCGGCTGTTTGAATGTCAGCAGGCGTTTGTCGGCCTGCGGGCTTTCCATTACATCGCCGCAAACCCGGCGCGCTTCTTCACCAAACCAGTCAATAAAGCTGGATCCATAGGCGATTTCTCCTTTTGCTTCGGCCAAAGGCTTGCCCATTTCAGTGGTAAGGATCATCGCCAGATCATCGGTGTTTTCGACCACCAGATCATACCAGCGCCGCAAAATCATTGCGCGGGTTTTGGCCGGCGTAGCTGCCCAGGCTTTTTGCGCTGGAACAGCAGCATCAATCGCCGCAGTAATGGCATCGGCGCCAAGATCGGCAACCTCGGCAATCAGGCTGCCATCGGCCGGATTATGAACACCAAAAACGCGGCCATCTTCGGCGCTAACCCATGCGCCATTGATATAGGCCTCAGTGCGAAGAAGTGACGGATCCTTTAATTTCATTTTATCGGCCTCCAATGCCGCTAGACGATCGGTAAATCTTTTGGAACGCATGAGAGACCAGCTGGCCTGCGCCCTATGTGGTTAATTAGCATCATTTATAGCCGGCTTACAATCTACGAAAACAGATGATCTGGCTACGAAAACAAATGATCTGGCCCCGAAAACAGATGATCCGGGCAATTGGTCACATGGGCGGCAATGGATGGCTGTGCATATCAATAAACGGCGCGCCCGCGGCACCAAGCCTGTGCGCCCGCCCAACCTCGACATAATGGCGGGCAATACGGCGGTTATTGGCAATTTCATCGGCTGTCAGATCGCGCATCTTGCGCGCCGGGCGTCCGCCCCACAGCTCGCCAGCGGGAATCCGTTTTCGCGGTGTCAGCATGCCGCCAGCAGCCAACATACCGTCAGACTCGATAACCGCGCCATCCATTACGATTGACCCCATCCCGACAAAGGCATGGTCATGTAAATGACACGCATGGACAAGCGCGCTATGGCCAATATTCACATGATTGCCGATGATCGTTGGAAAATCGCGGCTGTTGATGTGAACGCAGCTATTATCCTGAATATTGGTGCCCTCACCAACGGTAATGAAATTATTATCACCACGCAAAGTCACCTGATGCCAGATGGTGCTGTTCTTGCCGATGCGCACCGCGCCAACGACTGCAGCGGTCTCGGCGATATAAGCACTATCATCGATTTCCGGGTGATGATCTAAAAAAGGGGCAATATAGGCTTTTCGGCCAGTCATGCTATTTTCCTCTGTCTTGAATCCTATTTCTCGGGCCAGTCTGTCGTGAGCCTTATGTCTTGATGCCTTTGCCGTAGGGCGGAGATGGCATTAACCCAACGCTGTTTGGTGATAATTTAGCAGGTTGCCGCCGCCTGTCAGTTTTATTTTGTTGGCATTTGAAAATTCGTGACTATATCTGTTTAGAGATAGATTAATCACCAGAGATAATTTTGGAGACCAAAATGGCATTTGAACTACCTGACCTTCCTTATGCGCATGATGCACTCGCAGATTTTGGCATGAGCGCCGAAACCCTTGAATATCATCATGACCTGCATCACAACGCCTATGTGGTCAATGGTAATAACCTGATCGCTGGTACCGAATGGGAAGGCAAAGCACTCGAAGATATCATCACCGGCACTTATGATGCCAATGCGGTTGCGCAAAATGGCATTTTCAACAATGCATCGCAGCATTGGAATCACATGAAATTCTGGGAAATGATGGGGCCAAAAGGGCGCGCCATGCCATCTGAGCTGGAGGCCGCATTGACGGAATCATTTGGGTCGGTCGACGCGTTCAAAGACGCGTTCAAGGCTGCAGGTGCAGGTCAATTTGGCTCAGGCTGGTGCTGGCTTGTCAAAAATAGCGACGGTGGCCTTGCTGTGACCAAAACCGAAAATGGCGTGAACCCGCTATGTTTTGGGCAAACAGCACTGCTTGGGTGTGATGTGTGGGAACATTCCTATTACATCGATTTCCGGAATAAGCGCCCTGACTATCTGGCAAATTTCCTCGAAAATCTTGTTGATTGGGAATATGTTGCTGCCCAGCTATAGGCATCTTTGTTGGCTTAAAGCCGCTATAGATTTGCGGTGAATTATGAAAGCCGTCACCCTGCTAAAGGGCGACGGTTTTTTTATGGTTCTTTTGATGGCCTGAATTTAAGCGAAAATTAGCCTCAATTGACTGTCAAAAACCCCTCATCCAAAGGCCTCGTTGTCGGCGGCGTCATGCCAAGCCGGATAGCAAGGTTAACAGCAACTAGAGGGAGAGGCATCACAATGGGCGTTGCAATAGCAATTCTGGTCATGCTCGGATTTTATCATTCTGAATCGATGCAGGAATTTCGAGCCAACAGCAACCACAATCCTGTTTATAAATTTGTCCGTGGGGTTCCGTGCGATTCGGGCCTAAAACAGTCAGGCTTTTCGGTAGTTCCGACGGGAAGACTATATCTTAAACAGGTTAATCGCGATGGCACGGTCGGTGATATTTGCCGTCCGCAAGACTAGCTGTCCTGCACCATTTTCTGCACACGAAGGCGAAGTGCGTTCAACCGGATAAAGCCGTGCGCATCGCCGTGATCATAGTCAACGGCGCCATCCTCAAAGGTTACAAGATCAGCGTTATAGAGTGAGTTTGGCGACTTGCGACCGGTCACGGTAACATTGCCCTTATAGAGTTTGATCCGAACCACCCCATTGACTGCATCACGGCAGCTATCAATGGCGGCTTGCAACATTTCACGCTCGGGCGAGAACCAGAAACCGTTATAGACCAGCTCGGCATAACGCGGCATCAGCTCGTCTTTGGTGTGCATCGCGCCGCGGTCGAGCGTGATTGACTCCATTGCCCGCCGTGCGGTCAGCAAAATTGTGCCGCCCGGTGTTTCGTAAACACCGCGTGACTTCATGCCGACAAACCGGTTTTCAACCAGATCAAGGCGGCCAATACCGTTATCGCCGCCAAGCCGGTTCAACGCGGCAAGCAAATTGGCTGGTGACAGCTCTTTGCCGTCAATGGCAACAGGATCGCCAGATTTAAAGGTGATTTCGATTTCAGTCGGCTTGTCGGGTGCCTGTTCGGGCGACACGCTTCTCGAGAAAACATATTCTTCCGGCGCGACCCATGGATCTTCCAGCACTTTGCCTTCGGCGGAAATATGCAGCAGGTTGGCATCAACACTAAATGGCGCTTCGCCGCGTTTATCCTTTGGAATTGGGATTTGATTGGCCTCGGCATAGGCGATCAATTTTGTGCGGCTGCTAAGGTCCCATTCGCGCCATGGTGCAATCACTTTAATATCGGGCTGCTGGGCATAATAGGCCAATTCAAAGCGCACCTGATCATTGCCTTTACCGGTGGCGCCATGCGAGACGGCCTCGGCACCAACATCTCGGGCAATTTCGATTTGCCGTTTGGCGATCAATGGTCGTGCGATTGATGTGCCAAGAAGATAGGCACCCTCATAGAGCGGGTTTGCCCGGAACATGGGGAACACATAATCGCGCACGAACTCTTCACGCAAATCCTCGATGTAGATTTGCTTAATGCCCAAAAGCTCGGCCTTGGCGCGGGCTGGTTCAATGTCTTCGCCCTGACCAATATCGGCGGTAAAGGTTACCACCTCGGCGCGGTAATGATCTTGCAACCACCGCAAAATAACCGAAGTATCAAGGCCGCCGGAATAGGCGAGAACGACTTTTTTAATATCTTGCTTGCTCATAAGAAATTCCTATATCCGATCACCGGCTGCCTCGCAACGACGTTTTTTGTGATTTGGATTTTGGCGAAGATCCATTCGCGCTCCAATTTATAGTTCGCGCCCCGATTTATAGTCTATAATTCGCGAAGCAAAGGTGCCGGCTTGCGGCCAAGCGTTTTCATCGCTCCGGACAGTCCTAAAACCGCAGTCGCCACCGCACCGGCGAGCGTCGTTCCAAAGACGAGCCAGCCATCAAGGATGAATTCAGCCCCCAGAAACCCGCTTACCAAGGCCCAGCTTGCCAGACTGCCAATCACTGCGGCGGCAATCGCTGTTAGTAAACCCAAGAACGCATATTCGAGAAACCAGGCAAGGCCAATCGACAGGCGGGTTGCGCCAAGCACCTTTAGAATCACCGAGTCTGCAAGGCGCTGTGACTCGCTGCTGGCGACGGTTCCGGCAAGAACGGCAATGCCCGCAATCAGCGTCACAAATGCGGTTAACCGTACCGCACCACCAAGCAGGCCAATGACCCTTTGGGCGGTTGCCACCGCCTCTTTTACCGATACTGCAGAAATATTGGAAAAACGGCTGGTAATGGCGCGTTCGACCGCATCGGCGGCGGCGTCATTATCGGCATGGGTAGTTGCAATCCAGCTATGCGGGGCAGCATCCAGAACGCCCGGATTTAGGATAAACACGAAATTAATTTGAAAACTCTGCCAATCAACCTTGCGAAGATTGGCGATTGTCGCAGTGACTTCCCGGCCAAGAACATTGATGCTAACCGTGTCTCCGATGCCCATGCCAAAATCGGCAGCGGCGTCCTCTGACATCGACACCAAGGGCGGGCCGCTGTAATCTGGTGCCCACCAGTTGCCGGCGACAATCTCGCTGCCTTTTGGCGCAGTGGCTGCCCATGTCAGGGCGCGGTCGCCGCGTAAAATCCATGCCGACCCTTCTGGCGGCGTGATATTGGCGGCTGAGACACCGTTCATTTTAACAACACGGCCGCGCAGCATCGGGGTTTTGGTAACTTGCGAAATACCGGCGATCGATCCAGCCAGTTTTTCAAAATCATCAATTTGGCCCGGCTGGATATCAATAAAGAACCAAGCTGGCGCATCCTCGGCGACACGGTTATCAATCTGGCGCCCCAAGTTTGACTCGCTGACAGATACCGCCACAAGCACTGACAGGCCGAGGCCGAAGGCGATAATAACTGACCGAACCGGCGATCCGGGGCGAATAATATTAGAAAGAGCCAGCCGTGCAGGCACAAAATTGGGCAACGGCGCAAGCCGCAAGAGGCGCACAAGAAGATTGCCAAGCAGTGATAGCAGCAACAAGGCAGCAAGCGACCCACCAATGAAGCTGACAGTAATCGCAAGATTATGCGTGGCAAGATAGGCAAGTATGGTCAGGCCGCTGGCAGCAAGCAGCATCATCACCAGATAGCGCGGTTTAGGCCAGCCATCAGGCATTTCTATCAGACTACGAAACAGATCAGCCGCGCGCACTTCTTCGGCTTTGGCAAGCGGCCAGACAGCAAATAGAAAGGCGGTACCCATTCCAAAACCCGCAGCGATCATCAATGGCAGTGGATAGATCGTCATCTCCAAAGGCACGGTGACGTAACTCGACAAGATGCGAATGGCAAATAGCGGTGCAATCGCAGCGACAATCAACCCTGCCAGAACGCCGCAAGCGGCAATGACCAAGATTTGTAAAAGATAGATCCGAAAGATCAATAATGATGGCGCGCCGAGACATTTCAATGTGGCGATCACTGGCATCCGGCTTGCCAGCCATGCGCGCACGGCACCAGCAACCCCCAGCCCGCCGATCAACAGCGCGGTAAGCCCAACAAGCACCAGAAAGATTTCTGCCTGATTGATAAAGCGGTCAAAACCGGGCGCGGCATTGGCAACTTCGCGCACTCTTACATGCGTCGGCTCGGTAATCTGGCGCAGAGCAGCCAGCGCCGGTTCGCGCGCCGCAGCCTGATCTAGCAAAAGCCTGTAACGATATGTAATAAATGATCCGGGCTGTTGCAGCCCGGTAGCTGCCAATGTTGCATCTGAAACCAGAACGCGCGGACCAAAGCTGACAAAGCTGATCGAGCGATCAGGCTCAATCGTCAGAGCCGCGCGCACGCTAACGTCCATGCCACCAAGACGGGCCGTATCCCCCGGCTTTAGGCCAAGGCTTCGCAGCAATGCGTCATCAGCCACGATCCCGCCATCAGCAAGCGCCTCGGCAAGGGGCATATCCGGTTTCAGTTCGGCAGTGCCGACCAGTGGCCAGTTTTCATCGACAGCTTTCAGTTCAACCAGTTTGCGCCGGTCACTAGCCTGCAGCATGGCGCGCATCTGCACCACTTTTGATACGGTGCCAAACTTGGCCGCAGTTTCGAGAATTTCGGCTCCGGGCGGGGTGTGAAGGCTGCTGATTTCAAGATCACCACCAAGCAGGATACGGGCATTATCATTAATGCCGCTCCGCATCGCATCGGCGACGGAACCAACCGTACCGATGGCAGCAACGCCAAGCAGCAATGCGCCCAGAAAGACACGGAACCGGCTTAAATTGCCGCGCATCTCGCGCTGAGCCAATTGCCAGGCAAAATGCCAGCCATCTCGGCTTGCAGAAATCCCATTCATACTATAAAGGCCAGCCCCCTGGTCGGCGCCTGTTTTGATATCTTTGTTGGTGCGGGTCACTTTTTTGTGTCTCCGGCAATGACGCCATCTTCGATCTGAAGGACACGTGAACAGCGCGCCGCCAATGCGGCATCATGCGTTACAAGCACCAGCGCAGCGCCTGCATCCTGCGCACTTTTGAATAATGTATTCACGACCTTTTCACCGGTGGCACTATCAAGATTTCCAGTTGGCTCATCCGCAAGAAGAATCCGCGGTTTGGGCGCTATCGCCCGCGCAATCGCCACGCGTTGCTGTTCGCCGCCAGACATCTGGTCGGGAAGATGCGTCATCCGGTGGCCAAGGCCAACCGATTTCAGGGCGGCACCGGCAATGGCTTCGGCATCAGGCCGGCCGGCTAGCTCCAGCGGGATGGCAACATTCTGCAGGGCGGTTAACGACGGGATTAGCCGGAACGCCTGAAACACAATACCAACAAGATCGCGGCGCAACGCTGCCAATGGGTCTTCCGGCATTCTGGTGATGTCAGTTCCGGCAAGCGCGATACGCCCTTTCGTCAGGGTTTCAAGGCCTGCCATCACCATCAACAGGCTGGTCTTGCCAGCACCACTTGGCCCCAAGACGCCAACAGTCTCGCCAGCGCCAATCTGCAAATTAATGCCTTTCAGGATTTTAACAATTGCCACTGCATTGCCGAGGGTCAGATGTGCCGCATTCAGATCAATGACCGGCTGCACTGCAACCTCATCTGATTTTGCGGCCTTGGAAGATGATGGCCCAGAAGATGATGGCCGGGACGATGGTGGCGTGGAAGATGATGGCATGGAAATTGTCCAATTCTTGATCGTTGCCCCGAAATCAGGGCGGGTGGGCAACAGAAAATGCGCCCGCTCTGGAAAATCTGACTTGCCCATCCTACATGCAGTTAAACCTTATGACAGACGCGACATAGTGTTTTTACGTAACTGTCAGTACCGCATGGTTGAATAATTAGGCCTTCGTCGGTAGCCGAGATATGGGTTTACCGACCAGTGAGATCAAGGGAAGCGTGATGATCTATACCAAATTTTTCCGTTGCCTTTTACGGCTGATAAACCGGCTTTGTGAAGCTGTTCTGGGGTTTATCGCCAAAACCGTGATGATCGCCTTGATTGCGGCGGCATCATTGCAACCCGCATTTGCGCAGCCCGCATTTGCCGCAAGCCCGCCGGTGCTGATGGTGCTGGGTGACTCGTTGGTCGCAGGTCACGGTTTACCGCAAGGCGAAGCGTTCCCCGACGTGCTGGGGCGGATGCTTATTGCTGACGGAATTGATGTGACGATGGTGAATTCTGGCGTCTCGGGGGATACGACAGCTGGCGGGCTAGCCCGGCTGAACTGGTCACTCGCTAGCAAGCCGGAGGCGGCGATTATTGTTCTGGGCGGGAATGACCTGCTTCGGGGGCTTGAGCCATCAGCCAGCTATGAAAATCTTGAGGCGATAATCGAACAGCTAAAAGCCCGCAATGTTGAGGTGCTTTTGGCGGGAATGCAGGCGCCGCGCAATTTGGGTGCGGATTATGCCAATGAATTTGATGCTATCTATCAAAAATTGGCACAAGCGCATGACATATTGTTCTATCCGTTTTTTCTAGACGGGGTGGCGTTACAGCCCGAAATGAACCTGTCCGACGGAATGCATCCAAACCAGCGGGGGATCACCCATATCGCCGAAAAGATTCTGCCGCAGGCAAAGGCGTTGCTGGCACGGGTCAAAAGTGCTGAGTAAAGGCGAGACAAAATGCGCCAAACCGCGATTTGGAAAGTCTTTGCATCACAGCGCGAGGTATCCTAAAACAAACTGTGTCGCCGCATAGCAGGTTAGGTGTCCTTTTCATATTGATGCCACAAACCACTGACAGACTATGGAGACGCTGGGACATTAGGGCGCGGATTAGGGGTCGCGGATTATAGTGCGCGCCTGAATATTTGTGTCAATGAGACCGTCACCTCAGTTAAGACCGTGAAACAAATGAGACTTGCAAGACGAATAAAGCAATAGCGAACGCAACCACCCCAGCGAAGAACGCGACTAGAGCGAAGATAGCCACTAGAGCGAAGATAGAAAGAGCGAATGAATGTTTAAACTAAGCAGAATTTTGGGTGTTTTCACGATGGTGATCGCGACCAGTTTTGCAGCGTTGCCAGCAATCGCCGATCCGGTTGAGATGCTTGTTGAAAAAGACTGGGGTGCCTATCGGTATGACAATGACGGCAGCCGCATCTGTTTTGTCAGCAGTGTGCCGACCAAAAGTGAGGGCAAATATGACCCGAAAAACCGCGGTGACATCCGGGTTTTTGTCTCGCATGGCCCGGGCAAGGCCGAACGCGATGTGGTACAGGTGATTGCGGGTTACCGTTACAAGCCGCAGTCTGATGTCACATTGACGATCGACGGTAAAAAATTCAAATTATTCACCCTCGAAGATCGCGCCTATGCGGAAAGCGAAGAGGATGATCGGCGTATTATTGTGCTGATGAAGCGCGGCTCTAAAATGACTGTTGTTGGGACGTCAAGCCGCGGCACGAAAACGACTGACACTTATTCATTATCAGGCTTTACCAAAACCAAAGCCGTGATCGACAAGACCTGCAAATGACCGTTGCTCCTGCCACTGCTGCGGCCGATCCGTTAATGGCAATAGCGCCAAAGACCAACTTGCTTGGCGTGGCCTTTGCCGAGTTGGAGGCAGAAATGCAAGCGCTTGGCCTGCCAAAATTTCGGGCACGGCAAGTATGGCGTTGGATTTGGCGGCATGGGCTGACCAGCTTTGATGAGATGAGTGATCTTGGTAAGCCGGTGCGTGAATTGCTGGCGGCGCAGTTTTCGGTTGACCGGCCAGCGGTATCACGGCGGCTGCAGTCGGTTGACGGCACCATCAAATGGTTGATCCGCTTTGCCGATGGGAATGAGGCTGAATGCGTTTATATCCCTGATAAAGCGCGCGGTACTTTATGTATCTCATCGCAGGTTGGCTGTACCCTTACCTGCAGTTTCTGTCACACAGGCACGCAAAAACTGGTGCGTAACCTGACTGTTGCGGAAATTTGCGGTCAGGTGTTGCTGGCGATGGATGAATTGAATGACTGGCCTGCGGGCAAGCCGGATCGCCGACTGACCAATATCGTGCTGATGGGCATGGGTGAGCCTCTATTCAATTATGACAATGTCGCAACGGCAATGCGGATGATCATGAGTGGTGAAGGCGTGGCGATTTCTAAACGCCGCATCACCCTGTCAACATCAGGCGTGGTTCCGGAAATCAAGCGTTGCGGTGATGAATTGGGGGTAAATCTGGCGATCTCGCTTCATGCTACCCGCGATGAATTACGCAATGAACTGGTGCCGATTAACCGTAAATACCCGCTGGCTGAATTGATTGATGCCTGCCGCAATTACCCGGGCCTATCGAATGCTCGCCGGATCACATGGGAATATGTTATGCTAGATGGGGTGAATGACAGTGATGAGGATTGCCGCGCGCTGTTGGCGCTGATTAAGGGAATTCCGTCAAAGCTGAACCTGATTCCGTTCAATCCATGGCCTGGCAGCCCGTATATATGCTCGTCTGATGACCGGATTGAGGCCTTTGCAAAGCGGGTTTTGAACGCCGGTTACGCATCGCCGGTTCGCACCCCGCGTGGCCGCGATATTCTGGCTGCTTGTGGGCAATTAAAGTCTGAATCCCAACGTGAAAGACGGCAAAAAACTGGCATAGCTGGCGCAGCATAGCCGAATAGAAATCCGATATTTTTCATTGTCCAAGATAACAGTCTGACCTTGAAAAATTTGATTTTGCACCCTACATTCAAGACACATCAATGCCATCTGATGGCAATGCTATTTTGGGGAGTTACAAAATGCAGGATAATCGCTTTATGAATACCGCCGCAGCGACCGCTGCCCAGACTGATGTCGGGCTGCGGGCTTATATGCTTGGCGTGTATAATCACATGACCACAGCCCTGTTGCTGACAGGATTTTTTGCCTATGCGACGAAATGGGCGGTGATGAATGTTGCAGGTCTTGGCCAGCTTATGTACGGCACACCGCTGAAATGGGTCATCATGCTGGCCCCGCTAGGCATGGTGTTCTGGTTGTCAGCACGCATCAGTCATATGTCAGCCAGTAAGGCACGCACATTGTTCTATGTCTATGGCGCAATGATGGGTCTGTCGCTTGCATCAATCTTGCTGGTTTATACCGGAGAAAGCGTGGCGCGGGCGTTCTTTATTACGGCAGGTGCCTTTGCTGGTCTCAGCCTTTATGGCTACACCACAAAGCGCAGCCTCTCGGCAATGGGCTCGTTCATGATCATTGGTCTGTTTGGTCTGATCATCGCATCCGTGGTGAATATCTTCATGGCATCAAGCCAGATGGAATTCGTAATCTCGGTTGCTGGTGTGTTGATCTTTGCCGGTCTGACCGCATGGGATACACAGCGTATCAAATCTATGTATCTAGCTGGTGACAGCCGCGAGGTTGCCGCAAAGAAATCAATCTTTGGCGCGCTGACCTTGTATCTGGATTTCATCAACATGTTCCTGTTCATTCTGCGCCTGTTCGGAAACCGCGAATAGCAGAACTGCCAGTGACGAAAGAAACATTCGCGAATTAGGAAATGATTGAAACGCCCGTGCCGCTATGGTGCGGGCGTTTTCTTTTTGCTAATCTGCTAATCTACTAATCTTTTTGGTCGGGCGGCGCTTTTGCCAAATTGCCTGCCGGTCAGTCTCTATCCCGTTGTAAAACTTGGTGCCGTCTCATGTCGAACCTATCTTCTATGCTCCAATCACTCGCCAGCAAAAACCCGGCCAAAGCTGCGGCCTGTGATGCGGTGGCGGCGCTGGCAGCGGCGGCGGCATCTATTGCGGCGGTGATCCGGCAGCCAGATGCCGATGCCGCGCTTGGCGCGATAAGAGGCAGTGCTAACGCTGATGGCGATGATCAGAAGGCGCTTGATGTTCTGGCTGATGAAATGATCGAGCGTGCGCTGGCTGTCGTGCCGGCGGTGGCGGCCTATCTTTCCGAAGAACAGGATGCAGCCGTTCCGTTGCATGATGACGGGCAGGTGATTGTGGCAAGCGATCCGCTGGATGGATCGTCAAATATTGATACGAATGTGTCGGTTGGCACTATTTTTTCAATATTACCGGCATCTGGTGGGATCTTACAGCCCGGTCGAAACCAGCTTGCTGCGGGGTTTTTCGTCTATGGGCCGCAAACCACTTTACTGGTGAGTTTTGGGGGGCCGGTGATGGCGTTCCAATTAGGCGATGATGGTCATTTCCATGATATGGGCTGGTCGGTGTCGATTACGACCGACACGCGCGAATTTTCGATTAATGCTTCGAATATGCGGCATTGGCGGCCCGATGTAGCGGCTTATATTGCTGATTGTTTGGCGGGTGAAACTGGCCCGCGCAAGATGAATTTCAATATGCGCTGGGTTGGCTCGCTTGTTGCTGATGGCTGGCGCATTTTCCGGCGTGGCGGTATTTTTCTTTATCCTGCTGACGCGCGGCGCGGTTATGAGGCTGGGCGATTGCGGCTGGTCTATGAGGCTAATCCGGTGGCGTTTTTGGTTGAGGCGGCGGGCGGCAAGGCCATCAATGGCGATGTTCCTATTCTTGACGTTGTGCCAGAAACGCTGCATGCGCGCGTTCCGCTGGTTTTCGGGTCTGCTAATGAAGTTGACGAATTTGCCCGCTATAGGCCATAACTAATCATCAGAATTTTGCTTCGACATAGGATAATCATATGCTGATTTCACTCCGCCAACTTCTTGATGACGCTGCCGAACATGGGTATGGCGTCCCGGCTTTCAATATTAACAATATGGAACAGGGCCTTGCCATTTTAAAGGCAGCTGACCGGGTTGATGCGCCGGTAATTATTCAGGCTAGCCGCGGGGCGCGTAATTATGCAGGCGATGTCATGTTGCAGGCGATGGTGAAGGCGCTGGCTGAAATGTACCCGCATATTCCGGTTTGTATGCATCAGGATCATGGCAATAACGAAGCCACCTGTATGACGGCGATTCAATATGGGTTTACCTCGGTGATGATGGACGGCTCGCTAGAGGCCGATGCTGCGACACCTGCCTCTTATGACTATAATCTTGATATCACCCGCCGGGTTACGGAAATGGCGCATCATGCCGGTGTATCGGTTGAAGGAGAACTTGGCGTTCTAGGCTCGTTGGAAACAGGCGAGGGCGAGCAAGAAGACGGGCATGGTGCAACCGGCAAGCTATCTGAAGACCAGTTGCTGACCGATCCGGATCAGGCGGTAGAGTTTGTCAAGGACACCAAAGTTGACGCGCTGGCCATTGCGATGGGGACTAGTCATGGCGCCTATAAATTTACCCGCAAGCCAGATGGCGAAATTCTGGCGATGAATGTGGTTGAAGAAATCAACCGGCGCCTGCCAAATATACATCTTGTTATGCATGGTTCATCCAGCGTGCCACAAGAGTTGCAGGATGTGTTCAACGCGCATGGTGGTGAGATGCCGCAAACATGGGGCGTGCCGCTTGAAGAGATTGAGCGCGGGATCAAACATGGTGTTCGCAAGGTGAATATCGACACTGATTGCCGCCTTGCTATGCTTGGCGTGATCCGCAAAATTGCCAATGAAAACAAAGCAGAGTTTGATCCACGCAAATTCCTTAAGCCCGCAATGGATGCAATGGAAACTCTTTGTGCTGACCGGTTTGAGCGTTTTGGAACAGCCGGTAATGCCGCGCGTATTCGGCCGCTGTCCCTGTCAGCAATGGCCGCGCGTTATGCGAATGGGTCGCTCGACCCGTCTATCGGCTAGGCGGCTAGCCACCTGCCGCCAAAATCGCCGCAAGGCCGGTTTCATAATCAGGATATAGCAGATCAAGCCCTAATTCGGGCTTGATGACTTTTGAGCCAACGCGCCGCCGCGAAACGTAAAAACTCTGTGCCATCGGTGACAGATTGGCATCTTCCAGCTTTTGCGGCAGCGGCGGATCTACCCCAATCAAGGCGGCGGCATGGCGGACAACATCACCTTGTGGTGCTGGTTTATGATCGGCAAGATTAATAATGCGCGCCGGTCGTGGCGTCGTCATCGCAGCGATGATAATCCGGCAAATATCATCAACATGAATGCGGTTAAACACTTGCCCTTCACGTTCGATAATGCGGGCACTCCCATCGCGCAACGCATCGAACGGGCTGCGTGCAGGGCCATAAATACCTGCGGCGCGGAAAATTTCCGTGCCAAATGCCCGCTGCCACCGCGCCTCGGCGATCACGCGGGCTTTGCCGCGTTGGGTGGCTGGTGCAACCGGTGTATCTTCGTAACAGACAGCATCCGGCATATCGGGATAGACCGAAGTCGCCGAGACATAACCGCTCCAGCCAGTAAAATGAGCCAGATCATCACCATGCGCATCAAGCACTGGATCCGAGCCGCCGATTGCGGTGATCGTGCTGATAATGGCATCAACATCTGCAAAGGCAGTTTGCGGGTCAGCCAGCGGCTGGCCAGATTCAAACGGCATAATCTGCCAGCCCAAATCAGCCTTGGCCGCAAGTTTGGACGGGGCACGGGTGGTGCCACGGATTTGCCAGCCCAAATCAGCCAGCGCGTGGGCTAGCGGAACCCCAACATAGCCAAGACCAAAAATAAACACGGTTTTCATAAATATCTCTTTCTGGTCACTTTGCTCAGGACGCCAATATCAAAGACGCAAACATTTAAGACGCCGGCGCGGGCATCGGCCCGACCAGCAGACCGGGATCAATGCGCCGCCCCTGCCAGTCAATCCGCCAGTCAAGATGCGGGCCAGTTGCGCGGCCGGTCGCACCGATAGTGCCAATCAGGTCACCGCGTTTGATCATCATGCCAGGTTTGACATCGACCCGATCAAGATGCAGAAAGCTGGAATTCACGCCAAGCCCATGGGCCATGACAATCGTCCAGCCAGAAAAATATAAATCTTTGACCAGCGTTACTTTTCCACTCGCCGGTGCGCGAACGGGCGTGCCGCGCGGCGCGGCGATATCAATGCCGTAATGCGGCTGTCGCGGTTCACCATTTAGGATTCGCTGGCTGCCATAAACGCCGGAAATCCGGCCAAGCGCTGGCCAGTCAAAGCCGCGCCAGAAATCCCCAAGCGGCGTTTCCTGCTCGCGGGCTGCGCGGACTGCCTTGCCGTCAGCCTTGATCCGCGCCAATAGCTTTGCGGGCGGCGTCACCATGGTCTGTTTCAGCCCGTCAATCCGCTGGATATTATAGTCCCGCTGGCTGGCTGCCAGAGTGCTGGTCATGCTGGTGCCATCAGGGGCGATGATGCGTAACGTAACCGGTACGTCTGATTCGCGATGAAACCCGATAACAAAAACGCCATTATCAGCGATTTCAATGGCATTGCCATCGAGCAGAATCTGATTTTCCGGATTGGTGCGGGCAATAATCAATCCGCCTTCAATGGCTGTTCCGGACAGGATTTCGGCACCATCAATGGTTTGCGCCCGCAAGGGGCTGGGGCTAGCAGCAGTGATCGCCAAAACGAGTATGGCAAGTAAATGAATGCGGCTAAACGACAGTAAGATGGCAATTTGACTAGGAAGTTTCATGGGCAGAGGCTAACATGATGTTGTGTAAATGACACTTGAAAACACAAGCTGTTGAGTGTTATCCCCAACATAGATCATAAAGATTCAGCCATTGATAATTAACATAGAGCCGAACGCCTAATCAGGAAAGAGCCGTAAATCATGACCGATCACTCAACCGACGCTAACCAGCATGAACATGTTATTATTATTGGTGCCGGTGCTGCCGGGTTGACCGCGGGCATCTATACGGCGCGGGCGAATCTATCACCGGTTATCATTGCCGGTTTGCAGCCGGGTGGTCAGATGACGATTACCACCGATGTCGAAAATTATCCGGGCTTTGCCGAGGTGATTCAAGGGCCGTGGCTAATGACCGAAATGCAGTCGCAAGCCGAAAATGTTGGTGCGCGGGTGATCTATGATCTGGTCACCAGCCTTGATACATCGGCGCGCCCATTTACCGTGACATTCGACTCCGGCAAGGTGATGACAGCAGATACAGTCATTCTGGCAACCGGTGCACAGGCGCGCTGGCTTGGTCTTGAATCCGAAGCAGCGTTTAATGGCCGCGGTGTTTCAGCCTGTGCAACTTGTGACGGATTTTTCTATAAAGAGCGGGATGTTGCGGTTATCGGCGGCGGCAATACCGCGGTTGAAGAAGCGTTGTATCTTGCCAATATCTGTCGGTCGGTAACCCTAGTACATCGGCGTGATACGCTTCGTGCCGAACAGATCATGCAAGATCGCTTGTTGAAAAAAGATAATATCACGGTTGAATGGAACCGTTCAGTTGCCGAGGTGATTGGCGACGAGTCCGGTGTCACCGGGTTGCGGCTGGCCTCAACTATTGGCGAGGCTGATAAGGATATTCCGGTTCATGGTATGTTTGTTGCCATTGGTCACGATCCGGCGACACAGGCCTTTGCCGGTGCGGTCGCACTTGATGATGAGGGCTATATCATTGCCGAGGCCGGCGGGACGCGTACCTCGGTTGATGGGGTGTTCGCCGCTGGTGACTGTGTTGATAAAATCTACAGGCAGGCAGTAACTGCGGCCGGTATGGGATGTATGGCAGCCCTTGATGCAGAACGTTGGCTAGGCGAGCAAGAATAGGCGTGCAAGAATAGGCAAACGGGGATAGGTAAACAGCCCTGCTCCGGCGAGGGGCTAGGCCATCATGCCGGCAGGGGGGCGGGCGTTGGTTCTCTAATTGCCCAATTCACCGCAAAGGCAAATAGGCCAGCACCAGCGTTCAGCCACCACATCGCCTCGTAATTGCCGAACATATCGTACCAGACACCACCCAACCATGCGCCAACGAACGAGCCGATCTGATGCGACAGAAACACCAGACCATATAACATACTAAGGTGGCGGGGCCCGAAGAACGCAACGATCAGGCCGCTGGTCAGCGGGATTGTGCCAAGCCATAAAAGCCCCATTGACGCACCGAAAAACAATGCCAAGCCGGGGCTTGGAGGCAGGCTGATAAAGGCCGCAATGATCAGGCCGCGAAGCAGGTAAACAATGGCAAGGGTCTTCTTTTTCGACATAAAGCCGCCGAGCCAGCCGCAAATAAAAGCACCAATAATATTGAATAAACCAATCAAGGCTAATGACCAGCTGGCAATATCTGCCGTCAGCCCCGAATCCTGCAGATAGGTCGGCAGGTGGGTGGTGATAAACACCAATTGCAAACCGCAGACAAAAAATCCGGTGGTAAGCAGAATATAATCGCGGCTACTGACCGCTTGGCGAAGCGCACTACCCGCTGTTTGGACAACCCCCTCAAGTGGGCGCGCGCCGCCCGCTGGCACCCGCATCCCAAGCGTGACCGCGACCATCGACGCCACAATCACTGACAGAATAACAATGGCAAATTGCCACCCATGCTGGTTCATCATGATTTGTGCGACCGGCACCAGCGCAAACTGACCGAATGACCCAAAGCTGGTGACAAGTCCCATTGCCAGTGACCGCTTTTCTGGCGGTGCGGCGCGCGCGACGGCGCCAACGGCGATAGAAATACCAGCACTGCCAAGCCCCATGCCAATCATAATTTGCCCCAGAAACATTCCGGTTTCTGTCACGAAAAAGGCCATGCATAATAGACCGGCCGCATAGATCAGGACGCCAAAGGCCGCCACCCGCCAGGCACCAAATTTGTCGGCCGCGGCACCAAATAATGGTGATGAAAGGCCCCAAATTAGGTTCTGGACTGCGATTGCGAGTGAAAAGAGCTGTAGCCCACCATCAAGTTCAGCTGAAATTGGCACAAGAAACAGGCCAAATACCTGCCTGATGCCGAATGTAACAGATACCAAGGCGGCGGCTGATAGCGTGATCATAATCCATCGAAATTGGCGCGTTGTAGATGACATAATCTGGCTTTCCAATGATTGATGATCGCACCAAAATGGCATCGTTACGATCAAGCCAAGCGCCGGCAAGAATCGCCGTGCAGCAAAGCTTTATTATAGACTGGAAAATCTTAACAGTGGCGGATTAATCTCTCAAGCTAATCATTAAGAAGCCGAACGGCCTGTACTTGTGGGCCGCGCCCCGAATCGTCAATTCTGATCAGCAGCTTTTGTCCCTGAACAAGCGAATGAAAGCCGCAATAATTCAAGACCCGTAAGTGAACGAATACATCTTCGCTCATATCTTCGGCGGTAACAAAGCCATAGCCCCGAATGTCATTGAAGAATTTCACCACGGCGCGCATTTCGTCCCCGTCAGGCTGCGACGCACCCGGCGGTGTTGGATTGGCAGGCCGGTTAACGGTCAGCAGATCCTGAATGACTTCGCCATGTTCGTTGGTTGAAAGCGAAACCGTTATCTGATCGCCGGTTAGTAAACGGATAAGCCCAAATCGATCTAAAGTCGACCGGTGCAAGAAAACCTCTGTGTCGTCAATCTTTACAAAGCCATAACCCTTACGTTCATTGTACCAGATTACTTCACCGCCTTTGACTTCCTTATCAGTCACGTCAATCCTCTTAAATTATGCCCAAACAGTTTGTTTCTAATCGGTGTAAGAAAACAAACGAGCATGAGGAGTGTTAACAACTAACGCCAAGCGTAAATCTAGAAACGCCGTTCAAAATCGTGTGACTTATTTATCAGGCAGTTATGGTCACCTGCCGGTTCTGCTTGTGCGGCAATTTTGCCCGCTTATGTGACAGGAAAATCAGAAAACGCTGTTCAGGGCGGCTTTGTTTTGCGTAATGGTCTCGGCAATCGCACGGCGCCATTCATCCATCGTGCCAGCGGCGGCGGCGTTCTGTGGAAAGATCAGGCCACGCGTGCTATTGATCAGGCCGCCTTCCCATCCGTGCTGACCGCGGAGCAGGCCACTGGTCGCTTTTTCCGGTCCAGCGCCTTGTGCGCCAAAACCGGGGACAAGAAATGGCGCTTGGGGTAGAGCTGCGCGCAGGGCTTGAGCTTCTTCGGGCCAAGTGGCACCAGCCACGATGCCAAGCGATGAAATGCCGTCTTTTCCGGCACGCGATGCGGCAAGTGGGGCCAGCAAGCCAGCCAGATGTTTATAAAGTGGCTGGCCGTTAACAAGCTGATCTTGCAAATCTCCGGCACCCGGATTACTGGTGCGGTTCAAAATAAACAGGCCGCTGCCGGTGGCGTCGGCGCGGTCAAGAAACGGTTCCAGCGTGTCGATGCCTAGCCAGGGGTTGATGGTCAGCGCATCGCTTGGGAACGGCGCATCATGACCAATCCAGCCTGCCGCATAGGCCGAGGAGGTGCTGCCGATATCGCCGCGTTTCGCATCCATAATAACCAGCAAGCCAGCATCAATGGCGGCGCGGCCAAGATTTTGCAGAATTTGCATTCCTGCAGGCCCGTGCTGCTCAAAAAAAGCGGCTTGCGGCTTGATCGCGGCAACGGTGCCAATCGCCTGTTCAAGGCAGGCCATCGAGAAATCATCAATTGCCCGGATTGCAGCGTCGCTTGCGTGGCCGTCCTGCGCCGCACCAAACAGCGCTGGAATCATGCTGACATGGGGATCTATACCCATACAGAGCGTGGTGCCAGTTTGGCGGTTTGCTTGGGTTAAACGGTCACCAAAATGGCTCATCAGGTCAGGCTCCGGTTGGATTGGCTGCAGGTGTTTTCCGGTTTAGCGAAGGCCCAACGCATCACGATAAGTGTCGAGAAGCGCGTCCTGCTCGCTTAGCAGGTCACGATCCATGGCCCGCAAACGCACGACTTGGCGCATGATTTTAGGCTCAAATCCGGTGGCCTTTGCCTCGGCATAAACATCCTTGATATCGGCCATTAAGGCGCGCTTTTCTTCTTCGAGACGTTCAATGCGTTCGATATATTGGCTCAGCTGTTCGGCGCCAGCGCCAGATCCCGGAATAACGGTCATGTGATGATCCTAATTGTCGTGGTTATGAATTTTTTCATATTGCTGTTTTTGTTCTGGCGTTGCTTCGGTTTGGTATTGCGCTTTCCAATCCGCATATTCCATCCCGTAAACAAGCTTGCGTGCCTCGCCATCGGTCATCTCAATGCCTGAGGTCTCGGCGGCCTGCCGATACCAGCGCGACATGCAGTTCCGGCAAAAACCGGCAAGGTTCATCATATCGATGTTTTGCACGTCGGTGCGTTCCTGTAGATGGGCAACAAGGCGCCTGAATGCGGCGGCTTCAAGCTCGGTTGTGGTGGCTTTGTCCATAATAATTCCGCTTCGTTGTTGTGGCGTATCATAGATTTTAAAATCGGCCGCCACTCTATCCCATTGCCCCTATTAGGTGCAACCTTAATGCCGTAGGGCAGTACGCTATTTCTGGGATCTGCGCGCTAGCTAGCTGGCGTTGGCCAGATGAACTTGCCTGTGTTCGTCAAAAGATAAGAATCCGTTAAAAATTTTGGCATGGCTAAATTTTTTGGTTTTCTTTATATTTTTAGCATCAAAGCCGAACGCAAAACAGGATGATGCTATGCCGCCCAAGGCCGTTACTGAAAGCGCCGCGAAATTTGATCGCATCCGCAAAGCCCATCAATCCGAAGTTGCCGAGGATTATGTTGAAATGATTGCCGAGCTGATTGCCGAAACTGGAGAGGCGCGAACGGTCGATCTTGCCGCCCGTTTTGGGGTGACCAGCCCTACGGTTAATGCAATTATTCAGCGGTTACAGCGTGAGAATCTTGTTGAGACGCGCCCTTACCGGTCGATCTTTTTAACCGAAGACGGCCAGCATCTCGCTGATCAGGCGCGTGACCGGCACCGTATTGTCCGCGATTTTCTGGTCGCCATTGGCGTTCCCGAAACGATTGCCGAAGAGGATGCCGAAGGCGTCGAACATCACGTTAGCCCTGAAACCTTGGCGGTCTTTGCCAAAATTACCAGCCAGCGTATGACCAACAAGTAAGGGGTTTCAAAAGCTATTCGACCCCTTTGTGAATATAGATATCGCGGCTATGATTGTGGCTGATAATTGTGCGGCTGAGGCTAGGGCTGCCCTGCCATTGAATGAACGGCATATCGGGCGGTGTGGCCGTGCCCGACAGAACCAGAACCGGTGATCCGGCTTTGCGTTGCCAACTGTGATTTGCCTCGAAATGATTGCTTGGAACCCCGTCGCGGTCATGCAGCATGATGGTGAGGGGGCGATCATGAAAATGCCAATTCAGCAATGCAGCGGTGGCGCGCCGGTCGGCGATAATCCGGCGTGCCTGATGCGCCGCAATCAAAGGTTCAAGATCATTCGCAAGCGCCTCCCATCCGCGCAACCGCCGCAATGGGTCTGATGCTGGTGTCAGCGGGCCCAGAGTGCCGGCCATACTTACCGCCAACAAACCCAGTGTGATCGCAAAATTGATCCCAATTGCGCTGCGCCCAAGCCAAATACGCCATGCCGGTGACGGGAGGATATCGCCCGCCCGCCCGCTGGCAAGCCAGCCTGCAAGCCAAACAGAAAGTGCCGGATAAGCCGCCATCGCCCAATTTGCATTCGCCTCGCTTAGATAGGCCTGCAAGCTCATCAAGCCAATGACCGGAAATGCCATCCATGTCAGCCAGCCCGCGTTGCGCTCGTGCCGTGCTGCCCAGAGACTGCCAAGCATCAAAATAAACACAACCGGCCCGGCAACGCCCGCTTGGCTGATCAGAAATATCAGGCTTTCGCTGATGTCATTTGTTTGTTTGGCCAGATTGGCGTTATCACCAAGATGCCGCATGGTCGAAAAATCATGGGTTGCATTCCACAGCAGATTTGGACTTGCGGCGATCAAACAGGCCAGAATAGCCAGCAAAAGATGCCGCCCTTTAATCACCGCCTTTGCCTGATGTCGACCCGACGCCCAGATAAGCATCAGCCCCAAGACGGCATAAAGCGCGGCATATTTGGCAAGCATACCGACACCGAGTGCGATGCCTGCGTAAACCATTGCGCGCGCCGGCATTATTTTGCCGCTAACCGAACCGGCGATAGCCAATAGCGCCAGCGCAACCGATAGTAATAGCGGCGTATCAGTCGAGATCAGGAAACTGCCAAGTCCGACCGCAGGAAGGCTGATCCAGATGAGACCGGCCAGCCGGCCAGCGCGCGGCCCATAAAGCCAGTCTGCGGTTTTCCACAGCACCAGCGCGGTGGCAAATTGTAACCAAGAGGCCGGTAGGCGCACCGCCATCACATCATGGCCGAACAAAGAATGCGACGCACCAATGATCCACGCGATGAGGGGTGGTTTGGTGAAATAGCCGAAATCGGGTGTCTGGCTCCACAGCCAATATTGTGCCTCATCAACCCCAAGCTCAAGTGGGCTGATCGCCAGCGCAGCGGTACGAAAAAGCGTCAGCGCCAAAATGATCAAAAACACCAAATGATTTGAATCGGCGGTGAATGACCATCCGGCCTGGGTTTGGGTCTGGGTCTTGTGGCGATTGGCCTTCATGCAGTTTCCTTGATTTGCGGTGGCAGCGCTGCTAATTTCAGCGCGACTATAGAGAAAAAAGGTCTATCATGTCATCTACCCAAAACAAGTTTCCGTCTGCCAGCCGCGAAGACTGGCGCCAGCTGGTAAGCGCCGCCTTGAAAGGCGCTGACCCGCAAAGCCTTAACCGGCGGGATGAAGATGGTCTTGAAATTGAGGCTCTGTATGACATTGTTGTGCCCGAAACAGTGCCAAATGCGGCCTGTGCTCTTGCCCGCTTGCCGGTCAATCCGGCGGTGCATATCGCGCATGGCTGGGATATTTGTCAGCCGGTTTTGGCGACCGGCGCGCCGCAGTCACTAAACCAGCTGATTCTCGAAGGGCTGCAAGACGGGGTTGGCACGATCTGGCTTCAGGGGCTAGAGGCTGGTAATCTGGCGGTTGACTTGCCGGTGATTATGCAAGATGTGGTTCTGCCTGCTGCGGGGATCGCACTTGATGCGGGTAACGATGCGCTGGTGCAAATAGCGGCGTTTTCGGCTTTTGCCAAATCTGGCAATCACAGCCTTTCGGCATTGCGCTTTCAGGCAAATATCGACCCTTTTGCACCGGCAGCCGACGCTGCATTGCTTGATCAGGGGCTGGATTACCTTGCTTGTGCTGATGCGGCTGATAGGCCTGCTGGATTGTTTCGGGCGCAGGGGTGGCATTGGCATAATCGTGGCATGACCGCAGTTCAGGAATTGGCTTATAATCTGGCATCATTGACCGAGATTTTGCGTCATGCGGCGGCAAGAAATCTTGATCTGGCAGATGTGGCATCGCGCCTGTCAGCATCGCTGGCATTGCCGGCTGATCTGTTTGACGGGATCGCAAAATGCCGCGCGTTGCGCCACTGCTGGGGCGGCGTGATTGCCGCATTGGGGCTTGATCCTGATCGGCATCGGCTGTTCATCCAGGCGGCGGTGTCACTACGGATGTTCTCGCTTGCTGATCGAGAGGTTAATATGCTGCGCACGACGACGGCGCTGCTTGGTGGGGCGATTGGCGGGGCTGATCAATTATCGGCGCATCCCCATGACTGCCTAACCGGCGGTGATGCGATGGGGCGCCGTCTGGCGCGGATGCAGCAGCATTTACTGATTGAGGAAAGCGGGTTATCGCGTAGCCTTGATCCGGCTGGTGGCGCTGGCTTTATCGAAGCCCGCACCAACCAGCTTGCGGTGGCGGCATGGGATTTGTTCCGGCAGATTGAGGCTGATGGCGGCGCATTGGCGGCGCATCATGCTGGCCGGTTTGCGGCATGGGCCAAAACTGCCGCCGGTCAGCGCCATGCAAAATTGGCGGCTGGTGACTTAACGCTCGTTGGGGTGAATCTACAGCCCGATGGCAATATCCGGGATGATGTTCTGCCTCACTGGATTTCGGTTCGGCGGCCAGCGGCAACGATTGAGGCATTACGCCGCGCCGCAGCAAAGACCCCGCCGCGTATTCTGCTGCTTCAGCACCAACCAACGCCAGTGCCACAGCTGGCTAAATTGCGGGCGCTTTTCGCCATTGGCGGGATGCAGCCGGTGCATATGCAGCTGGATGACGCAAGCGGCAAGGCGGTTGATAACGCCCGGCCGGATCTGTTAGTCTTGCTTGATTGCGAGTTTGACCAGCTTGATGCAGCGCTGCTTTCCGCACTGTCCGGCCTGCGCCATGCAGGCAAGGCAATGACCGCAGCCAGATTGTTGGATGCTGCTGCCCCTTTAGACCTTCTGGCGGATATTGTCGGCGTATCGCTGGCAGAATTTTACGAAGGAGATGCGTGATGTCGGCGTTTCCCGACTTTACCAAGATTGACTTGCCATCATCAAAGGCGCTAGCGGCGCGTGTTGGTGATTTGCCCCCAACGCCAGCGAATGCCGAACAGATTGTAATGCCGTCACTCGCGATGTGTGATCCCAGTCAGCAGGTATTTGCCGCCAATACGCAGCCCGGATTTGCACCATTTTTGCGCGGCCCCTATCCCAGCATGTACGCCACCCGCCCGTGGACAATTCGGCAATATGCCGGATTTTCGACGGCTGCGGAATCCAACAGCTTTTATCGTCGAAATCTGGCTGCCGGTCAGATGGGTCTGTCGGTGGCATTCGATTTGCCAACGCATCGGGGCTATGATTCAGACAATCCACTGGTTGCTGATGATGTTGGGCTGGCTGGTGTGGCGATTGACTCGATTGCCGATATGGCCATGTTGTTTGATCAGATTCCACTCGACCGGATGAGCGTTTCGATGACGATGAACGGCGCGGTGTTGCCAGTGCTGGCGTTGTTTATTGTTGCGGCCGAAGAACAGGGCGTGCGACCTGACCAATTGGCAGGAACCATTCAGAATGACGTTCTGAAAGAATTTATGGTGCGCAACACCTATATCTATCCGCCGGTACCATCAATGCGGATCGTGTCGGATATTTTTGCCTATTGCGCTGCGGAGATGCCGAAATTCAATTTTATTTCAGTTTCGGGCTATCACATGCAAGAGGCTGGTGCATCGGCAGATCTTGAGCTTGCTTATACGCTGGCTGATGGGTTGGCTTATATTCGCGCCGGTGTTGCGGCGGGGCTTGATGTTGACGATTTTGCCCCGCGTCTGTCGTTCTTTTTCGGCGCCAGCATGAATTTCTTTATGGAAGTCGCAAAGTTGCGGGCGGCGCGGCTGTTATGGTCGGAACTGATGCAACAGCATTTTGCGCCGAAAAATCCGAAATCATTGATGCTGCGCACCCATTGCCAGACATCCGGCTGGTCATTGGCGGCGCAGGATGTGTTTAACAATGTGCCGCGCACCTGTGTCGAGGCGGCGGCGGCGGTTGCTGGCCACACCCAGTCATTGCACACTAACTCGCTTGATGAGGCGCTTGGTCTGCCTACCGATTATGCAGCGCGGATTGCGCGTAACACCCAGCTTCATCTCCAGCATGAAGGCAATATGGCGCATGTCATTGACCCGTTTGGTGGCAGCTATCTTGTCGAAGATTTGACCCAGCAGCTGGCCGCCAAAGCACGCCAGCATATCGCCGAGGCGGAATCATTGGGCGGCATGGCAGCAGCAATCGAAGCCGGCGTGCCAAAATTGCGAATTGAAGAAGTGGCGACAGCCACCCAAGCCCGCATTGACTCTGGTACCCAGACCATCGTCGGGGTCAATAAATATCAGCCACAAGATACCGGTGCCGCCGAACAGGTCGAGGTAAGACGGATTGATAATAGCGAGGTGCGAAGCCAGCAGATTGCGCGTCTGAAAAAAATACGCGCAAACCGTGATCAAAAGGCCGTAGATGCGGCCTTGGATGGCTTGCGGCGGGCGGCGTCAGGGCGTGAAAACCTGATGCCATTCGCCATTGAAGCGGCGCGCCAACGTGCCACGGTTGGCGAAATGTCCGATGCGATGGCAGGTGAATTTGGCCGTCACCGCGCCGAGATTCAAGGTGTGCGCGGCGTCTGGAAACATCATATGAAAGACAGCGCAGAAATTGATGTGCTTAAAGACCGCGTTGATGAATTTACCAAATCGCTTGGCCGTGCGCCGCGTATTCTGGTGGCCAAGCTTGGTCAAGATGGTCACGATCGCGGGCAAAAGGTTATTGCGTCTGCATTTGCTGATCTTGGGTTTGACGTGGTAACCGGCCCGTTGTTCCAGACCCCTGACGAGGTTTACGACCTTGCTATTCGCCATGATGTTGACGCGGTTGGTATCTCAACGCTTGCCGCCGCGCATCTAAGCCAAGTGCCGGCGCTTCGCAAAAAGCTGGATGCCGGCGCTGGACGGCATATCGAGCTTGTTGTTGGCGGGGTGATCCCCCCTGGTGATATTCCAATTTTGGAACGTGCTGGCGCTGCGGCGGTGTTTTTGCCCGGGACAAAATCGACTGATGCGGCAATCCGGCTGCTTGACCTTCTGGCGCGGCGGCGCAATATCAGCTAAGCCAGTGCGCCATGCGGGCGTCAATGATGCCGAGGTGCATAATCCGCGGTTTAATTTTTTGAGAGTGAATCTGATAATGTCGACCAATAATGCCAGTGCCGAAGCTGAAGCTATTACTGATGAATTTGGTTTTTTTGACGATTGGGAAGATCGCTATCAGATGCTGATTGATCAAGGGCGCAAACTGCCGCCAATTCCCGAACAATATCGCAATGATGAATTTCGGCTTCGGGGCTGCCAATCGGTTGTCTATTTTGCCGCTGAACGGGGAGATGACGATAAAATCACCTTTATGGCGCAATCCGATGCGGCAATTGTTCAAGGGCTTGTCGCGTTACTTTTGCGCGTTTATTCAGGCCGAACAGCAGCGGAAATTCGTAATACTGAGCCTGATTTCCTGACCAAGATCGGGCTTGATTCGCATCTTTCAGCAACGCGGAAAAACGGCTTGGCAAGTATGCTTAACGCGATCAAATCAGCTGCCGCCAGCTAGCTGTGGCTCTTTTATCTTAACCTGCTGATCTAGTCAGGGCTACGCTCGGCGCGCGGTGTGCGGCCATAACATTCGCGGTAACATTTCGAAAAATGTGACGCCGAGACAAAGCCGCAAGCCAACGCCACTGACAGGATTGACATTGATGTCTGGCGCAGCAGATGGCGCGCGCGGGCTAACCGCAAATTCAGATAATAGCGCGTTGGTGTCGTATCAAGATATTTGCGGAACAACCGTTCAAGCTGGCGCGTCGAAAGATTGGTCTTGCGGGCGATATCAGTTTGCGCCAACGGCTCTTCGAGATTGTCTTCCATGGTTTTGACCACGGCCAGTAATTTCGGGTGACTAACCCCAAGGCGGGCGCGAAGCTCCATACGCTGACGATCGGTTGGTTCGCGGATTCGGTCATGAATGAACTGGTCGGAAACTTCGGCGGCTAGGGCTGAGCCATGTGTCTGGGTGATCAAATTCAACATCATATCAAGCGATGCTGTGCCGCCTGAACAGGTGACCCGATTGCCGTCGATCTCAAATAAATCATTGGTGATTTCAAGATGGGGAAATTCTTCGGACAATCCGTCGATATTTTCCCAATGGATCGTGCACCGCCGCCCCTCAAGCAGGCCAGCCGCCGCCATCACATAAGTGCCGGTGCAAATAGCGCCAATAACAGCACCATTTCGGTCGAGCCGACGGATTAAATTCAAAATGGATTTTGTGGTGTTCTCCCGCACTTTGACGCCCGAGCAGACAAACACCATACGGCAGCTTTGCAACGCCTCGGGGTCAATATCAGTCTGCACGCAAATGCCGTTACTAGCGGTGCTGGCATTGCCATCAGGGCTTGCCACAACCCAATCAAACAGATGTTTGTTCGCCTGACGGTTGGCAGCGCGCAATGGCTCGATTGCCGAGGCAAATGCCAGCATCGAAAACTGGTTCAATAGCAAAAAGCCAATTTTCTGTGGCGCTGCATTATCGTGGTTGCGAAGCAACGCCTTAATCGTGCTTTCACCCATTGCTGACCATCATTGCAATGCGCATCATCTTTGCTCATTACCCTAAATTATTGTAACCTGACCGAACCTGACCAGAACTTTTGGCGCTAGCCTGCCAGTGACGGTGATGCCAGCATAATCTTCACATTCTCATTACGCTGCAAATTGTCGGAAATGAAACAAAATAATTCCATTTTGAAGTTTTTTTAACAGCTAGGCGTATCAGCCCAGCTATAAAATCGACGAATTTTGATGCGTTGGGCGTATCTGCAGGGCAATCAAACCTGTTCCTGTGATCAAAACTTTGCTATGCAGCGTCCATTATGAGCCAATATCCAGTCCCCATTCCAGATATAATTACCAGCACCGCGAATGACGAGGTTAAACGTCTGCGGGCGTTGCATGAGCGTAAATTTCGCAAGCAGACTGGCTGGTTTTTAGCGGAAGGCGCGCGGATTTGCCGTGAGGCAGTTTCGCTTGGATGGGCGATGCACCGGCTGGCCTTTGTCGCTGGCCGTGAGGATGACCGGCAGGTCAGGACATTACTATCCGGCCTTGTTGCGGCGAATGGCCGGGCGCTGCCGATGACCGAAACATTGTTGCAGCGGATCAGCCGTAAAGATAACCCGCAGATGGTGCTTGGTGCCTTTGGTCAGCGTTGGGACAGCCTTGATCAAATTGGCGAGACGCCGGATGAATGCTGGGTCGCGCTTGACCGGGTTCGTGATCCGGGAAATCTTGGCACGGTAATGCGCACGGCCGATGCGGTTGGCGCCAAGGGGATTATTTTGGTTGGTGATTGTACCGACCCCTATTCGGTCGAGGCGGTACGGGCGTCGATGGGCGCTGTGTTTAATGTGCGGATCATTGCCTGTAGTGAGGCGGAATTCCTGCAGTTTGCCGCAGGCTGGCAGGGCCATATTATCGGCACTGCGCTGCCAGCCGCCGTTGATTATCGCAGCGCTGATTATCGGGGATCATTGATCATGTTGATGGGCAATGAGCAGGCTGGGCTGACACCCGAATTGATGACAGCTTGCACGCAGCTGATAAAAATACCAATGCTGGGCCGTTCCGATTCGCTTAATCTTGCGGTCGCGACCGGGGTTGCGCTTTATGAGGCGCTTGCCAAACGCGGCTAGCCCTCTTTGGGTACCGAGCACCAGCGTGCAAAATTTGCCTGCGCCACATATCGTGCCTGCATTTCAGCATTTAAAGCACCAGTGACGCCGGTTTCCAGCGGCGATTCCTGCACGGCCAATTCACCCGAGGTGAGGCTGCCGCCCATGTCAGCCACCAGATCAGCAAGCGCATAATGCGCCGCCAAAGATGACGCCCGAATGGCATAAATCGTCAGCACCATGAACAGCGCATCACCCGATAATAGCTGCCGACATTTCTGCAATAATGGCGTCAGATCATCTTCGATCCGCCAGAATTCGCCCTTTGGGCCGCGCCCATATTTCGGCGGGTCAAGAATGATGCCGTCATAGGTTTTATCACGGCGCAATTCACGCTCGACAAAGCGGGTGGCATCATCGGTGATAAAGCGTATCGGCGCGTCCTGCATACCGCACAGATCACGATTTTCAAAAGCCTGCGCGATGGCTTTTTTGCTGGCATCAAGGTGCGTAACCTCAGCCCCAGCTGCGGCGGCGTGCAGGCTGGCAAGTCCAGAATAGGCAAACAGATTTAAAATCCGTGGTGGGCGCTTATACGTCTGGATAAAGGTGCGAATCGCGTCGGCGCACCAGTCCCAATGCGCCGCTTGCTCGGGGAAAAATCCCAAATGACGAAATGGGGTTGGCCGCGCCAGAAACCGCAAGGACTGATAGCCCAACTGCCATGATGGCGGCAAGGTTTCCGATAGCTGCCAGCCACCACCTTCGCCATCTTCTTGGTCGTTTTTACCGGGCACAAAAACCCCATCAGCAACCCATGCTGCCTCGTCAAGACGCGGTTGCCACATTGCCTGTGGTTCGGGGCGGATAAAACGATAGGGGCCAAAGCGTTCAAACTTCCGCAGATTGCCGCTATCCAGCAACGCGTAATCCAGCCAATTTGGGCTTGTAACTAATGATAGTTTTTGTTGTTCCATGCCGGGGATACTGCCGATAGATGCGGCAGATTGCAACCGATCAATCAGCCCCTAGAAGATGATTTAGCGGCGATCTTTATCATGATGACTGCGGGCCGATCGATGGCGGAGTAAAATTTTAATAAACTTCATATTGATAATAATATTTACTATTATTGCGATCAAACTGGTCTTTTGGCGCAAATTATTTCGGAAATACTTTCAATTTTCCGGAAAACATCTATGGTAGGGCGAAAATCCCCCAAGCGTGGTGACCATTGTCATGGTCGTCATGAAAATGAAAGCAGACGACCCCATGGATCAGATAGATAGACAGATACTTTCCCAGTTGCAGGTCAATGCCGCACAGCCGGTCGCCGACATTGCGCGCAAAGTCGGGCTGTCAGTGACACCATGCTGGCGCCGTATTCAACGGATGGAAGAAACTGGCCTAATCCGCAAAAGAGTTGCGTTGCTTGACCCGCAAAAGATTGGTGTTGGCATGTCGGTATTTGTGGCGGTTCGCACTGACCAGCATAACGCCGAATGGCTGCAGGAATTCGCCACAATGGTTAGCGATATGCCGGAGGTTGTCGAGTTTTACCGGATGAGTGGTGAGGTTGATTATCTTCTTCGTGTTGTTGTGCCGGATATGGCGGCCTATGATAAATTTTATCGCAAGCTGATTGCCAATGTGCATTTGACCGATGTCAGTTCGTCTTTTGCGATGGAAGAGATCAAATATACAACTGCGTTGCCATTGCCTGAACTTGATTAGCCGGGCTAATGTCGTGATCTGCCCGTGGCGTGACGTTTGATCGGTTTTGTGCCCATTGATTTTCCATTTAAGTTTTGGGTCGCATCAAAAAGTCTGCTAAGTCAAGCAATGCGCAGCGTGCTGACTTTTGATGGATTTCTATTATGACCTCTCCGAATTTTAAGATTTGCCATATTATCGCTGGTGCCCCAACCGGCGGTGCCGAGACCTTTTGTCTGGACGCGGTGAAGGCACTTCATGAGCGCGGTGTTGAGCAAGTCATGATATCGCGCCCTCATGACGCGTATGTTAACGCGATGGCCGAGCGCGGCATTCAGCATTATCCGGCCAGCTTTAACCGTTTCACCAAATGGTTTCAGCAGGCAAAAATCTCGCGCATCATCGCCGCGCATAACCCAGATATTGTGCATTGCTGGATGAACCGCGCATCATCGTTTGCCCCACAAGGGATTAAGCAGCCTGTTCTTGGCTGGTTTGGCGGCTATTACAATTTAAAGAATTTCCAGCGTTGTGACTTCTACATGGGTGTCACACGCGATATTGTGCGCCATATCGGAGAGGCAAGCGGTCATCCGGAAAATGCGTATCTTGGTCATACATTTGGCACGCTTGCTCAAGATCCACCGGTTTCGCGGGCAGAATTTGGGTTGCCCGAGGATAAGCCATTAGCATTGCTATTGTCGCGTATGCATTGGAAAAAGGGTGTCGATCTTATGCTTGAGGCGGCACAGCGCTTGCCGGGTATGGTGTTTTTATTGGCTGGTGACGGGCCAGATTTAGAAAAATACAAAGCGATGGCAAAATCATTGGGCGTCGAAGATCGTGTCTGTTTTCCCGGCTGGCGAACAGATCGCGCATCGCTTCTCAGTATCGCCGATATTTGCGTTCTACCATCGCGCTATGAGCCTTTTGGTACAGTCATTGCCGAAGCGTGGTTTGCTGGTGTGCCGCTCGTCGCAACAAGAGCCGATGGTGCCCGCCAATATGTCACGCATGAACAAGATGGTCTGTTGCTGGATATTGACGATCTGGACGGGTTGGTTCAATGCCTTGACCGCGCCGCCAACGATCAGGCATTGCGCAAGGCGCTGGTCAGCAATGGCCAGAAAACCTATGATGAACTGTTTTCAAAACAGGTGGTGATCGATAATCTGATCGCCTCATACAGCGATATGATCGCCCGCCATAAAAACGGCCGGTAAAAAAGCGCTGCCTCAATATCTCGATCTAAACGACAGCCTGCTATGGGCTATAGCTGGATATAGACTGATTTAATTTCGCTATAGGCATCCAGTGTGTAGGCGCCGTTTTCGCGCCCAAAGCCGGATTGTTTCGCGCCGCCAAACGGCAGGCCAGGTGGCAATAGATTATAGCTGTTTACCCAGACATTGCCGGACTCTAGCGCATCAGCCACCCGGTGCGCCCGCCCAAGGTCGCGGGTCATTACGCCCGCCCCAAGGCCGAAATCAGTATCATTAGCGC
>Ga0255758_10000567_pt1 | contig 41640 bp, 42 predicted proteins | sample 011ome_24_FD_179958 | JGI IMG/M metagenome (GOLD analysis project Ga0255758, IMG submission 179958) | Coastal salt marsh microbial communities from the Groves Creek Marsh, Skidaway Island, Georgia - 011513CT metaG (version 2) | ecosystem: Environmental > Aquatic > Marine > Intertidal zone >... | reverse complement strand
TCTGCAGAATTAATAGAATCTTGTCGTTTAAATATTGATAAATGTATAAGACTTAAACAGAGCTTACTTAAAAAAGGTATTAAAAACATTGTTACTATTGGTATTGGTGGTTCTTTTGAAGGACCTAAATTGTTAATTGAAACACTAACAAGTGAGAATGATAGAAACTTTAAGCATATTTTCTTAACCGGACCAGATACAGTTGAATTTAATGAAACAGTTAAAACATTAAATCAAGAGGATACTTTTTTTATTGTTTCCTCTAAGTCATTCAGCACTGATGAAACTCTGCAAAGTATGGCTTTATCTAAAGCATGGCTGGAAGTTAAATGTAAATTTGAAGATCACTTTATAGCTATTACCTCCCAGCCAGATAAAGCTCAAAACTTTGGTTTCAAAGAAAACATAATTGAATTTCCAAATGAAATTGGAGGAAGATATTCAATGTGGTCTCCAATATCGCTTCCAGCAATATTAGAACTTGAAGAAAATTTTAAAGATTTTTTAATAGGAGGACATGAAGCAGACAATCTTCTGCTTAACGATGATGATTATAATGACTTTATAAATTTATTATCTTTTAGTGATATCTGGTATAACAATTTTGATAATAAACATACAAGAGTTCTTCTCTTATATAGCTGGAAAATGAGATTTTTTTCTGATTATGCTCAGCAGCTTGAAATGGAGTCTATTGGAAAGCAAGCTAATCCTAACTCAATGTTCAAAAATACTGGTCAGGTTATTTTTGGGGGTTTTGGCTCTACAGCCCAACATAGTTATTTTCAATTACTGCACCAAGGTACAGCTTCTGCATGTGCAGATATTTTTACAATTGAATCAAATAAAAGCACAAATAAATTGTTATATGCTCAATCACAGGCACAAGCAGGTCTTTTATCAAATGGACCTAATGAAGAACTAGAATCATTTGAGCAAGTAAATGGAAATGTTCCTACAAACCTATTCATACTCAAAGAATTAAATCCAAAAACTCTAGGGTTTTTAATTGCAACTTGGGAGCACAGAACTTATGTGACTGCAAAAATGCTTCAAATAAATCCTTTCGACCAATACGGTGTTAGCGCTGGAAAAATTTTTGCCAAAAAGTATCTAGATGAACATGGCGGTTGATCTTAAAAAAGTTCCATCAACACCAGGCGTATATAAATTTTTTAATAAAACTGAAATCATTTATATTGGAAAAGCTAAAAATTTAAAAAAAAGAGTTTCAAGTTATTTTGGTAACTCTTACAAAGACAGAAAAACATCACAAATAAAATTTTTAACAGACAAGGTTGAAACTTTTACAACTAAAAATGAAGTTGAAGCGCTGCTTTTAGAACAAACATTAATCAAAGAAAACAAACCTAAGTTTAATATCCTTCTTAGAGACGATAAAACATATCCTTACATATATTTTTCTTTTGCTCATGATTATCCAGGCATTTATTTAAAAAGAACAAAAAAAGCAGTTAATTCAAATTATTATGGTCCTTTTGTCAGCTCGGGGGCTGTAAAAAAATCTATCAAGGAAATTCAAAAAATTTTTAAACTTAGAAATTGCAATGATTCTACTTTTTCAAATAGATCTAGACCTTGTATAGAATTTCAAATGAAGAGATGTTCTGCTCCATGTGTAAAAAATATAAGTAAAATTGATTACTTTGAAGATCTAGAATCAGCAAAATCATATTTATCTTCATCTGACTCACAGACTATTAGACGTCTAAAGAGAGATATTCAAAAAGCATCTGATGAGTTAGATTTTGAAAAGGCTGCAGATATAAGAGATAAACTAAAAAGAATTGAGCTTATTCGTGAAGAACAGTCCGTTGTAACTGTTGCAAGAGATATAGACATATTTTCTATACATTCAGAAAATAACTATATAGGTATTTCCATAATAGTAGTTAGAAAGGGAAAAATAAGAGGAACAAAAACCCATCTAGTAAAAAAAGCTTTTTTTGAATCTATCGATTCTATTTATCAAATGGCAATTATAAACTTCTATGATACTCAGCTGGATATTCCTAAAAAAGTTTTATGCACCCATGCACTCAAAAGTAAAGAATTGATTTGCAAGGTGTTAAAAAAGAAATTCAATGCAAATATAAAAATATCTCACAGCCCAAGTAAATCTATTCGTCCAATTTATAACTTATGCAAGCTTAATGCAAAACAAATAATTGAAAATTATTTAAGTAAATCAGATAAATATAATTTTGCATTTGATGATTTAAAAAATTATGTGGGTCAAGAAAAAGACATAAAAAAAATTGAAGCATATGATATTAGTCATATTTCAGGAAATTATGCTGTGGCCTCATGTGTTGTTTTTTCAAATCATGGCCCATCTAAAAAAGAATATAGAACATTTAATATACCAAAAGAGTTATCAGGAAATGATGTTGGATCTTTGGAGCATGTAATTCAAAGAAGAATAAAATACTATGAAAAAAAAGAAATAAAACCTGATTTAATACTTATTGATGGAGGCAAAAATCAACTTAATTTTACCCAGTCAGCAATACATAATTCAAAACATAACGATATAAAAGTTATATCAATTGTTAAAGGCATAAATAGAATCAGAGCAACAGAAACAGTGCTGTCAAAAGATGGAATAATTGAATTTAAAAAGGATTCTAAAGGTTATTTATTATTGCAAGAAATTAGAGATGAATCTCATAGGTTCGCGATTAATGCTCAAAGAAAAAAGAAGAATGCAAAAAATAGAAAGTCTCGCTTAGATGATATAGAAGGAATTGGTGAAGTTTTAAAGAAAAGATTACTTTTGAATTTTAAAAGTTTAAAAAATATTAAATCTGCAAATATAGATGATTTAATGACTGTAAAGGGTATTAATGTCAAAATAGCAAAATTAATTAAAGAAAAGCTATAAACTGTGTCAACTCTTATCAACATACTAACTTTGTCAAGAATATTTCTTGCAGCGTTAATTTTTATATTATTAATGTCTCCTGATGGTTATTTTCTAGCTCTTGCATTATTTTTTATGGCAGGAATAACAGATTATTTTGATGGTTACTTTGCTCGCAAATATAATGCAACATCTCAACTTGGAGAAATACTTGATCCGATAGCTGATAAAATTCTTATTCTTTTTGTCCTATTTGGACTTGCAGTAAATCTTTCAAGTTATTTAATTGGTTTTATTGGAGCAACAATAATCACAAGAGAAATATGGGTTGGAGCTCTTAGAGATTTGAATGCAAGAAATGGAAATAACGATGCAACTAAAGTTACATTTCTAGCTAAGATAAAAACCACCATTCAGTTATTTACAATTTCAATATATTTATTTGGATTGGCTATCAATAATATGTTGATTATTGTTTTAGCAGATATTTTTTTATTTATTTCACTTTTTGTAACTTTATATACGGGATTAATTTATTCACTGAACACTTTTAAATTAAGATGAAAATAGTTGTAGTAAGTGGTGGGTTTGACCCGATTCATTCTGGGCATATTGAATATTTTAAGTCAGCAAAAGAATATGGAGATAAATTAATAGTAGCATTAAATAGTGACAATTGGCTTGAAAAGAAGAAGGGAAAATTTTTTATGCCATTTACAGAGAGATTTTCAATTGTTAGCTCCATTAGTTATGTAGATGAAGTAATTGACTTTGATGATGATCATATGGGGTCATGTATAAATGCCTTAGAAAGAATTAAGAAAATGCATCCAAATGATGTAATTTATTTTGCTAATGGTGGAGATAGAAATAATCAAAATATACCTGAGTTATCTGTAGATGGTATTAAGTTTTTATTCTCTGTTGGAGGTGATGATAAAAAAAATTCCTCTTCATGGATCCTAAATAAATGGCAATACTACTTTGAAGAGAGGAAATGGGGATCTTTCTTTAATCTTTTTCAAACAAAAAACATCAAAGTTAAAGAACTTATTATTGAATCAGGAAAAGAAATTAGCTTTCAGAGGCATTTTAAAAGAAATGAAATTTGGCTGGTAAGTGAAGGATCTTGTTTTGTGTCATATGCGAAAAATAATGATTTAAGAAAAATAGAAAAAGTTCAATTAACTAAATTTGATCATCATATAGTCTCAGTAAAAGATTGGCATCAAATTAGCAATCCTTTTAAAAAGCCAGTTCATCTAATTGAAATTCAATATGGTGATGAGTGTATTGAAAGTGATATTGAAAGAATTGATTAGTTTTTTTTACATTATTTAATAGATGTATACAATACGTAAATATAAATAGGCTGGATGGCAGAGTGGTCATGCAGCGGCCTGCAAAGCCGTTTACTCCGGTTCGATTCCGGATTCAGCCTCCATATTAAAACCATCATACATTTATTATTAAGTTGATGTATTAATTTGTTTCAAAGTATATATAATACTCCCTATTTTTAAGGTAAGAATATGAAAATACTAGTAATGGGACTTCCTGGTTCAGGAAAAACATATTTGACTGAGAGGCTTGTTCCTCTAATTCAAGCTGCTTGGTATAACGCAGATAAAGTAAGAGAAATGGCAAATGACTGGGATTTTTCTGACAATGGCCGATCAAGACAATCAAATAGAATGAAGACATTCGCTGATTTTGAAAAATCAAATGGCAGAATGGTAATTTGTGATTTTGTATGTCCTACTAAAGAGACAAGAGCTAATTTTGATGCTGATATTACAATATGGATGGATACCATTGATGAAGGTAGATTTGAGGATACCAATAAGATTTTTCAAAGACCAGAAAATGTAACTTATCATATTAAAGAATGGAATGAAAAAAATCATATAAACATAGCTCATGATATAAAGGAGAAATTTAATGTTTGATTGGAAAAAACCTACAGTACAAATGCTTGGCCGATGGCAACCTTGGCATCAGGGACATCAAGAGCTATTTAAGAGATGTGTTGCTAAAACAGGCCAAGTAATTATTCAAGTTCGTGATGTTCAAGGCGCATCTGGAGGCGAAGGCCAAGATGATAATCCTTTTGACTGGGATGAAGTTTGTAAAAATATTGAATTAGGCTTGATTGCTGATGGCTATAAAAGAGGCGTTGAATATGAAATTATGTTAGTACCAAACATTGTGAATATTACATACGGCAGGGGGGTTGGCTATAAGTTTGAAGAAGAAACTTTTGAGGATTCAATTACTTCAATATCCGCAACAAAAATTAGAAGAGAGTTAAGAGAAAAAGGTAAACTTTAACTTTAAAAAGTATTGAATATGAATATAGGTATAGTTGGATATGGTTTTGTTGGAAAAGCACTTGCAGAGGGAATAAAAGACGATGTAAATATTCTTAAAATCGATCCAAAATTAAATACCACAACCAAAGACCTTATAGAGTTTAATCCTGAAATTATTTTTATTTGTGTTCCTACACCAATGAATGATGATGGAACTCAAGATATAGCAATTCTTAAAAATGTAATTGAAGAGGTAAGCATATATTGCCGAAATGCCATTATTGTTTTAAAGAGTACAGTGCTTCCCTCATACATCAGCAGTATTGACAATAAAGTAAATTCATTGGTTGTCAATCCAGAATTTTTAAGAGAAAATTTTGCATATGAAGATTTCATTAATGCTGATTTAATTCTTTTTGGCTCAAAAAATTTAAGCTACTCTCAATATGTATCTAGTTTTTATAAAAAACATACTAAATGCATTAATAAAGAATATGTTTATGTTGATGTTATTACAGCATCATTAATTAAGTATACGATTAATTCATTTTTAGCTTCCAAAGTAATTTTTTTTAATGAAGTGAAAAAAATATTTGATAATTCTGGTGCTAATGATTCTTGGACTGACTTTATAAAAGCTTTATCTTTAGATCAAAGAATAGGTTGCTCTCATATGGAGGTTCCAGGTCCTGATGGCAGATATGGATATGGAGGAGCATGCTTCCCTAAAGATACTAATGCTCTATACAATTACTCGAGTAATATTGGGGTGGAGTTTGAGCTTCTTAAAAAAGTGATTTCACTTAACAATAATATTAGAGCTGATTATACTAAGCCAACAAGTAGAGAAATTGAACAAAATATTGGCTTTACTAAAAATTTAAAGGAGTAGATTTATTTGCCCGAGTGGTGGAATTGGTAGACACAAGGGACTTAAAATCCCTCGATAGAAATATCGTGCCGGTTCAAGTCCGGCCTCGGGTACCATCATGCAAGTAGCCCCTACTTAGCCTTAATTAAAATATTCAAAATTTTTAATAATCAAGTCTGTGATTTATTCAATATAAGTTAAAAATAAACATATATTTAATAATTTTCATAAATTTGAATGATATAATAGTGCATTTTTAGATTTATAATTATGTAAATATTTATATAAATAAATCAATCAGGTAAATATTTTTATGAATCAAATAGATATAAATGACCATAATGATGAAATTGATTTAATTGATGTACTAAAAATATTATGGTTAAAAAAGTTAGTTGTAATTTTTATTACATCCTTATTTTTATTAGGCTCAATTCTTTATGCACTGAGTATTCAAGATATCTACACTTCAAATGCAAAACTGTATCCAGCATCTAATACAAAAAATAAACAAAACATATCCAGTCAACTAAGCGGAATAGCTGGATTGGCCGGTATAAGCATGTCTGATGATAATTCTTTTAAGTCAATAGAAGGAATAGAGTTCGCTAAATCATTTAAGTTTTTTAAAGAATTATCAAGCACCATTGACCTTTTACCAGATCTTATGGCTGCCAAAAGCTGGGATCCTGAAAGAAATATCATTATTTATGATGATGCTTTGTACAACATAAAAAATAATGAATGGGTAATACCTCGGCCATCTGAACTTCAGGCTTATAGAGTTTTTTCAAGTATATTCTCAATAAATCAAGATGCAAAGACATCCTTGATAACTATGGAGATAGATCATATTTCACCTTATGTTGCAAAAGCATGGCTTGATGAAGTTATACTTTTGTTAAATAACAATGCGAGAAACGTGGACAAAAATTCTGCACAAAAAGCTTTAGATTTTTTAACACTACAATTTACCAAAAATAATATTAGTGAAATAAAGGAACAACTGGCTTCATCAATGCAACAACAAATTCAAACCCTTGTTCTTATAGAGGCTGAGAAAGAATATCTTTTTAAAATTTTAGAGCCTCCTTATGTTCCAGATCTTAAAACAAAACCCAACAGATCTTATATTGTTTTAATTTTGAGTGTGATAGGTATGCTTGTTTCATTTTTTATATCTTTGACAATGCATTATTTGCAAAATAAATCTATTAAAATTTAAGAAATTATAGTGTTTTTAAATGTAGTCTCTTAAAAGCTTTTTAATTAGGACATAAAAATATTTTCACATATTATGAAAAATACAAATTCCAAAAAAATCAAAGCATTGTCTTTTAATGATAGTAATGATGTTATTGAGTCCTTATATAAAAAATATCTCTTTAAACCAGAGCCTGGATCAACTGGATTTGATTTCAAAGGGCTATTAAATGACAAGTTAATTGGCAAAGGCTGTATTGTTTCATCTTTTGGGGTTGAAAGCGCTGTTGCTCTTCATTACTGTTTGAATTTAAATCCGAACTTAAAAGTGGTTTTTATTGATACAAAAAGACACTTTCAGGAAACGCATGAATACAAAGATCAATTAAAAGAAATTCTTCAATTTGATTTAATTACAGTATCACCAAATGATTTTGATCTTAACAAAGAAGATAAAAATAATGATCTGTTTCGTAAAAATCCAGATGCATGCTGTGAAATAAGAAAGACCTTACCATTAAGAGAGGCATTAAAAAATTTTGATTTTTGGGTATCTGGAAGAAAAAGATATCAATCTAGCTTTAGGTCAACACTCTCAATTATGGAAAGGGATAATAGCTTGCTAAAAATAAACCCAATGGCAATGTGGTCAGAAGAGGAAGTAAAAGACTATAGGCTCTTGCACAATCTTCCCGATCACCCCTTGTATGAAAAAAATTATTTATCTATTGGGTGTGAATGTTGCACAAGACCAGTCAAAGATGGTGAAGATGCTAGGGCTGGAAGATGGGATCATATCCCAAAAAAGACTGAATGTGGTATTCATTTTTCTGAATCTGGAAAAATAGTAAGAAACAAAATTGAAAAGGATTAAAATAATATATGAATAAAATTGATTTTAAAAGTTATGAAAACATAAAAATAGCAGTCATTGGTCTTGGTTATGTTGGTCTGCCTTTGGCAGTAGAATTTTCAAAAATATTTTCTGTTATTGGATTTGATATTAATGAAGTTAGAGTTAATGAGTTAAATAATGGATTTGATCGAACTAGAGAAGTTGAAAAGGATTTTTTAGATAGCAGTTACTCAATAAAATTTTCAACCAATGAAGAAGATTTAAAAAATATTGATTTATATATCGTAACTGTCCCAACTCCAATAGATGAAAACAAATCGCCAGATTTAAGTCCTGTAGAGAATGCATCATCTTTAATTGGAAAATATATTTCTGAGGGAGATACAGTAGTTTATGAATCTACAGTCTATCCTGGAGCTACTGAAGAAATATGCATTCCAATAATTGAAAAAATATCAAATCTTAAGTTCAATAAAGACTTTTTTGTTGGCTATTCACCTGAAAGAATTAATCCAGGAGATAATGTTCATAAGCTTCCAGATATAAAAAAAATAGTCAGTGGAAGTACCATATTGGTTACTGACTTTTTAGCAGAAATATATGGAGTTATAATAAAAGCTGGCATTCATAAGGTTTATGACATAAGGGTAGCAGAGGCTGCAAAAGTTATTGAAAATACCCAAAGAGACGTAAATATAGCTCTTATTAATGAGTTATCAAAAATATTTAACATAATGGATATAGATACAAAATCTGTGCTTGATGCTGCTGGAACAAAATGGAATTTTTTAAAATTTGAACCTGGCCTCGTTGGCGGACATTGTATAGGAGTTGATCCATATTATTTAACTCATAAAGCTCAAGAAATTGGATATAAGCCTGAGATAATTTTAGCAGGAAGAAGACTAAATGATAGTATGGGAGACTATGTTGCCTCTATAACAACCAAGGCTATAAAAGAAAAATTTTCTTCTTTAAAAAAGATTAGAGTGTTAATAATGGGAATTACTTTTAAAGAGAACTGTCCTGATATTCGTAATACTAAAATTATAGACATATTAAGCTCTCTAAAGGCTCAAAATGTAATAGTTGATATTTATGATCCTTTGGCAGATGCAAATGAAGTATATGATGAATATAAAATAAAATTAATTGATAAGCCTTTAATTGGAGAGTATCAGGGAATTATAATTGGCGTGAAACATGAGGTTTTTAAACAAAATGGCCTAGATCAAATAATTAATTATGGGGTTGAGGATTGTTTTATATACGATCTTAAAAATACTTTTGATGATTCAAGAGTTAACATGAGATTATAAAAATTATGAATGATTCTAAAGCTAAAACTATACTCATCACTGGCTCAGCCGGTTTTATAGGATTTCATCTTGCAAGTCTCTTATTGGAATCTAACTGGCGTGTAATAGGGTTAGATGCCATAACAGATTATTACGATACTGGTTTAAAAAAAGACAGACACAATATCCTAAGTAAAAACAAAAATTTTGTGCCTGTTGAAGATTGTCTTCAATCTGAGAAAGCTATTGCTAATATATTTAGCATCTATAAGCCAGAAGTAATCATTCATCTTGCTGCTCAAGCTGGTGTTAGATACTCAATAGATAGTCCTAAAAGCTATGTTGATGCAAATTTAGTTGGCACATTTAATGTACTTGAGGCAGCTAGAAATAATCAAATTAAGCACTTGTTATTTGCATCAACCTCATCTGTTTATGGTTCTAACAAAGAAATGCCTTTCCATGAATTGCAAAAGTCTGATAATCAAATGTCGTTTTATGCTGCAACAAAAAAGGCAAATGAGGTGATGCTGCATTCATACTCACATATTTTTAACATACCAACTACTATTTTTAGATTTTTTACTGTTTATGGCCCATGGGGAAGACCAGATATGGCGCTTTTTAAATTTACAAAAGCAATAATAAAAAATCAAAGCATTGATGTTTATAACTATGGAAAAATGAAAAGAGATTTCACTTATGTTGCCGACTTAGTTAAAGCCATAGAGCTATTAATAAAAGAAATACCAGAACAACCCAGCCTCAGATCGGATTCTATATCCATTAAGGGTGATAGTATTTCAGATGTCGCTCCATATAGAATTGTTAATATAGGTAATTCTAATCCAACTAATTTAATGGATTATATTTCTGCACTTGAAAAAGCTTTAAAAAAAGAGGCAAAAAAAAATTTTTTAGATATTCAGCCTGGAGATGTTCCGGCAACATGGGCTAATACCACCCTATTAAAAGACCTTACTGGTTTTATTCCATCAACAAGTGTAGAAGATGGTGTCAAAAAGTTTGTAAGCTGGTATTTAGATTATTATAAAAATGACTTATAAGAAGATGAAGTCAGAAGAAAAGTTAAATAGAATTTTAAGTAATACTTTAGATGAACCTTTTTTGATAGCTGAGATTGGTCAGTCTCATGAGGGTAGTTTGGGTCAGGCAATGCATATGATTGAATCTTCAGCAGCAAATGGGGCAGATGCAGTTAAGTTTCAAACACACATTGCTGAAGAGGAAAGTTCAAAATATGATGAATTCAGGGTAAGAACCTTTCCTCAAGATGAAACAAGATATGATTATTGGAAGCGAATAGAGTTTAATCAAAAAGAATGGATCATGTTATCAAAGCACGCAAAAGATAATGGTATTTTATTTTTGAGCTCACCTTTCTCTATAAAATCTGTAGATATTTTAGAAAAGTGCAATATTTCTGCATGGAAAATTGCATCAGGCGAACTTGGAAACTTGCCAATGATTGAAAAAATTCTTGATACCAAGAAACCTATGTTGATTTCAACTGGCATGTCTTCTTGGAAAGAAATAGATGATATTTATGAAATTTCTAATGGAAGAAAGAGAGCAATTTTTCAATGTACAACAGAATATCCATCTTCACCATTAACACTAGGCCTAAATAATATTAAAAATTTAAAAGATCGTTATAAAGATGTTGTAATAGGATTGTCTGACCACAGTGGTGAAATATATCCCTCTATAGCAGCTTTTACTTTAGGTGCTAGGATATTTGAAGTTCATGTAACTTGGACTAAAGATATGTTTGGACCAGATGTCTCAGCATCCTTAGATTTTGATCAACTCAATTTATTATCAGAAAGTTTAAGAAATTTATCTTTAGCAATAAATAATCCAGTTGATAAAGACCGCATAAGTAATGAAAAGTCATCATTAAGTAAATTATTTGGAAGAGGAATATATGCTAAGAAAGATATTAAAAAAGGAAAAAAAATATCGTTTAATGATTTGTCTTTTCTTAAACCCAAAAAAGGGGTTTTAGCAGAAAATTATCATAAAATAATAGGATTAAATACTAAAAAGGCTATAAAGAAGGGCGAGCCTATATTATGGGGAGACTTAACTTGAATAAAAGAAAAATCTGTGTAGTAGTAGCAAGTAGAGCTAATTATGGAAGGATTCGTTCAATGATGAGGGCTATCAATTCCAATCCAGAGCTTGAGCTTCAATTAATTGTTGGAGCATCTGCTCTTTTGTATAGATTTGGAAGTGTTGTTGATCTAATTGAAGAAGATGGTTTTAAGATTGCATCAAAGATATATACTGTTGTTGAAGGCGAAACACCAACAACCATGGGCAAGTCAGTTGGATTGTCAATAATTGAGTTAACTACTCAATTTGAAAACCTTAAACCAGATATTGTTCTAACAGTTGCTGATAGATATGAAACAATGGCTACTGCAATTGCAGCATCATATATGAATATTCCACTTGCTCATACTCAAGGTGGTGAGTTAACAGGTTCTATAGACGAAAGTGTTAGACATTCCATTACCAAACTAGCCCATATACATTTTCCTGCTACAGAAATTTCTAAAGAAAGATTAATTAAAATGGGAGAAAATCCAAAATATATATTTAATCATGGTTGTCCAGCAATGGATGAAATAGCTGATTTAGATTTAAAAATTGATAAAGATTTCTTTAATCAAGCTGGAGGCTCTGGTGACGAAATAGACACTTCAAAACAATATATTGCAGTTTTGCAACACCCGGTGACAACAGAATATGAGAAAAATATAGATGCAATAGAAGAAACTATTGAAGCAATTAAGAAATTAAAGATGCAAACAGTTTGGTTATGGCCAAATATTGATGCAGGATCAGATGAAATTTCTAAAAGATTGAGGATACTTAAATCTCAATCAAAAGATTTTCCATTAAGATTATATAGGAATTTTAAAATTCCGGATTATGCACGTTTACTATATAATTCTGCATGTTTAGTTGGTAATTCTTCAAGCGGCATTAGAGAGTCAGCATTTTTAGGAGTTCCCTCAGTAAATATAGGAAATAGACAAGTCGGTAGAGAAAGAGGTTCTAATGTTATAGACGTTGACAATAAACGCTCAGATATATTTAATGCCATTCAAATACAAATAAATACAGGAAAATTTGAAAGAGATTTTAGATTTGGCAAAGGTAATGCTGGCATTAAAATTGCTGAAACGCTTTCTAAAATTAAGCCAGAAATACAAAAAAAAATGGAGTATTAAATATGAATAGTAAAATGCTTGGTGATCCTGAAGGGTTTGATCAAAATTGGAAGAGTAGAAAAGAAACATTTTATAATCATCATGTTGCTGGGGTTGTTAAAAATCAAATACAACTCGCATTTAGATCACATTTTGAAGTTTTTTCACAGATTCTAAAAGACAATCCCACAAAAGGAAAAAAACTCATTGAAACAGGATGCGGCAGGGGTACCCTTTCTAACTACTTTGCTTTAGATGGATGGGATGTAACCCTCTTAGACTATAATGAAAGTGTAATAGATGTTGCAAAAAAAATATTTTCCACTCAAAACATTGATGTAAATTATAAAGTTGGAGATGCTCTTGATTTGCCCTATGAAGATGAGTCTTTCGATGTTATTACCAATATAGGTTTGCTTGAACATTTTGATGATAGCGCTTTGCAAAAACTTCTTGATGAGCAAACAAGAGTCTTATCAAAAGATGGGTGGTGTTTTAGTTATGTTGTACCTGAAAATCCAAGAAATATTCAAAGATATTTTAATTGGATAAATACCTTCCTAAAAATAATAAGTTTTTCATGGCTTAAAAAAAATAATGCAACTAAACCTGAAATTTTCAGAAGTGATCATGGTTCTGAAAGATACTTAAAATGCCTTGAAAATAGTAAAGTAAAAAATATTACATCATTTGGAATGTACCCAATGCCTATGATTAGCCATGATGCAGATTTTCCATTTTCTCTATTGCCTGGCCCAATAGAATTTTGCTTAGCTTCGTTTTATAAGTTGATTTTATTTTCAAGAAAATTGGTTACTGGAAAACATGGTTGGATATGTAGTGAAAAGCTTGGACAAGCTTTTTTGATTGCATATCAAAAGGATGAATAATATTTGTCTTATTTTAGAGCCTGATCGTTTTTGTAATGAATCGATATCTATCTTAAAAAATCATTATTTAATAAGAGACCTTAGCGATATAAAAGACAGCGAATATTCACGAGTTGAAGTAATATTTTGTAGACTAAATTTTTTTATAAATGAAAATTTTTTATCAAATTATTCTAATCTAAAATATATTTGCAGCCCTACTACTGGACTTAATCATATTGATCAAGACTACCTTGAAATAAAAGGCATAAAATTAATTTCACTTATTAATGAAGTAGAATTCCTGTCAAAAAAAATTACCTCAACTGCTGAATATACCTGGGGATTAATGATGACTTCTTGGCGTAAAATTATTGAGGCAAAAATTCACGTAGCTTCTGATGGGTGGAATAGAGATTTATTTATTTCTCATCAAATTAAAGGAAGGAATATAGGTATGGTTGGAATGGGGAGAGTGGGAAAACAAATAGCTTCTTACATAAAAGCATTTGATGCAAATATGAAATATTTTGATCCTTTTGTTAATGATATTTTAGGGAAAGAAGATAGCTTGAAAACTTTAGCTGAATGGTCTGATATTCTTATTATTTGTTGCAAATATAATAAACAAAATAAAAAATTAATATCTTCAAGTATTATAAATTCTATGAAAATAAACTCATTATTAGTTAATACATCTAGAGGTGAAATAATTGATGAGAAAGAATTGATAAAAGCACTAAAAGCAAAAAAGATATTTTGTGCTCTTGATGTCTTGTCAAATGAAAATGAATTAAAAGATAATGAATTAATCAATCTCTCTAAAAATTCAAATAGGGTTATAATTACTCCACATATTGCAGGAGCAACAATAGACGCAATGCATTTAACAGAAAAACATATAACTAAACTTCTTTTAAGGGAGCTTCAATGCTAAAAGGATTAATACCAGTATTACTAACACCAATGAAAAAGAATTTTATTCTTGATGAAGATGGTATGTTTAATCTCATAAACTATTTAATTGATAGTAAGGTTGGTGGGTTGTGGGCTTTAGGGTCTGCTTCAGAAGAAATAAACATTGGAATGAAACAAAAAGTGCAGGCTGCAAGGTTGATAGGTGAAATAAATAATCAAAGAATTCCAGTAATAATGGGCACTGGCGCGGTAAGCTACTCTGATCATATGAATTTTTTAGATCAAGTTTCAGATATTAAATTTGATGGTATTCATGTTTTACCTTTTGATTTAAAAATGGGTAAAAGCAGAACAATAAACTTATATGAGAAAATTGCTGATGAATCGCCATATCCAGTATGGATGTACCATAATCCTAAAAGAGGTAGAGCATTTGAGCTTGATACTATAAAGCATCTTTCTGAACATAGTAATATAGGCGGTATTAAAATTGGTGGCTATAATCTATCCGAGCTAACAAGATGCTTTATGCTTAAAAATGATAATTTTGATGTCGTTGCTGCCGGAAGTGGACAAGTCTATCAAATGATGTGTATGGGAGCGGAAGCACATACCACCAGTGAGGGGAGCATATTGCCAAAGCTGTTTCAAAAAATTATTGATTTATATAATGAGGGTAAGCATGAAGCCTCATGGAGTCTTCAGCAAAAGTGGATATTACTAAATGCTCAAATTCCTAGAACTGATAATGGAGAGCATTCTGCAGAGGAAAAGTACATGTTAAGTCTTCTTAACATCTGTGAAGAGTGGGTAAATCCAAACTATGTAACATTAGATAAAGTAACTAAAGAAACTGTTCTTAGAATTTTCAATGAAATGCAAAAATTATGAAGATAATTAATTATATTCCTTGCAAAACTACTTCAATAAGAGTGCCTAAAAAGAATATCAAAATTTATGATTCTCATAGATTAATAGACTATACATATAATTTTTCAAAATTAACAAATAATACAACTTTAATTTCCAGTGATGACAAAGAATTACTTAATTCATTTGATAGAAACAATCTTCTAAAGCATCACAGACAAGGTCATTTAACTTCAAACTCTCTATCTAATATAGATGTTATGAGATTTATATTTAAAGAATCAGAATATTATGATTATGATTATATTTTTTTGCTTCAGCCAACTCATCCATTCAGAAAATTGATTGATTATAAAAATATTATTAAATTTATTAACTCTACTAAATTAGAATATCCTGTAGTCTCAATAGATAATAAAAATCAACACAAAACTATTACTAATAGAAATAAGACTTCAATCGAAGGCTCATATTATTTATTTCCGAAAAGTTTTTTTAGTAAAAAAAATATTCATAGCACATATGATTTCATAGGCTTTCATTTACAGAATGAACTTCATGTCAATATAGACGAAAAAAAAGATGAATTAGCTTTCTTAACTCAACTTGAATCAAAACAAAATATATTAGACATGGGTTATGAATTACCAAAATAGAATATCTATTATTTCCTCAACACAGGGGAAGTTTTCATTAATACTTGATCAAATGCTTGAGGCCTTGAATAACAAAGTTCAAGCTCAAACAATTGTGAGTGATTCAATAATTTTTTCTGAAAGTTCCAAAAAATTTGTCAAAATTAATTCTGGCTCAAATAAAATAATCAAGGAATGGGAAATATATAACAAAGACATTTCAAAGGAGATAATTGAAAAAGTTATAAAGTTTGAAAAAGAAATTTTAAAAGAAAGTCTCTACAAAGCAATTGTAGTTGATAGAAGATATCTTTTTGGTAAGCATTGTAAAAGTAAACAGGATTATTCACAAAGATTCTCTGTTGAGGAGCTTGAAAGAAGATTGTATTTGATGGCCTCTGAAATAATTGATATTTTCGATCAAAAAAAAGTTGATGTTGCTTTAAGCTTTGGAATTTCAAATATACAGGATTATTTAATTTATAAAATTTCTAAATCTAAAGGCATACCTTTTTTTCAAATTAGATCAACTAAGATTGAAAACTATGTAACTGCTTTCGATAATATTGAGGGCGCTCCTACTTTTAATGATAGCCATATAAATCCGGAAATTATTGCAAGTACAAAAAAATTTATAGAAAGAATTCACATGGTAGGAAATAAATATGAAGGCTCTATTAAAACTAGTCGAGTAGAATTAGTTAACTCTTTAAGAAACATTATTGCAGGAATAAAAAATGATTTCCTTAAATTTAGTAATAAAATATATAGAAATGATAATCAGGTAGAGTGGTTATTCCTTCATAATTTTAGATTAGAGTTTCTAAATAAAATAAAGTGGTTTGTTCAATCAAAACTCTACTTCAATAATAACTTTGATAATAGCAAGCAAAACTTTTTTTATCCAATGCATTTTGAACCAGAGATTGCTATACAGTTCTTCGGACCTAGCTTTCTCAACCAAATTGAACTAATAAGAACCATATCGCAATCACTTCCAATAAATGGAAGATTGATAATAAGAGAGCATCCAAGATCTTTTGGTTTTAGAAGTAATTCTTATTATAGAAAACTAAAAGCCATACCCAAAGTAATTTTGCTTTCACCTAAGTTTTCTATGAATGAGGCAGTTGATAAGTCTCATGGTGTTTTTACCATATCAGGTAGCACCGGTTTAGAGGCCATAATAAAAAATAAACCTGCTTGGGTTTTTGGCAAACCTTACTTTGTTGATATTGGTAAAAAAATGGTTTGCCACATAACTTCCCTAAATGATCTTGATAAAGTCATCTTTTCTCATTTAAATGAGTATGAATATGATATTAAAAAAATTGAAAACTTTATTGCTAACCTATTAAATATATCAGTAAGGTTCAACTTATATACAGAATCACTAGAAAAAAAGGGTAGAAATAAAGTTGGTGGAGAAGCTTTATCTATCCATGATTTTTCTGAATATGTTTATAAATCAATGATTGCTAGATTATAGATTCTTAATGATTGATTATTCAAGAGTTATTAAAGGCTTTGTTTCAAATTTATTTACTAAACTGATTATTGCCTTGTATGCAGTTATCTCAGTTCCAATATTAGTTGCAAATCTTGATATTGAAGGCTATGGAGTAGTTGTATTTATAACTCAAATTACACCATTCATTTTTTTACTTGAGTTTGGTTTGGTTAATGCTCTTGGCAGAACAATGGCAAGATATAGAGGAATGGGAGACTACGAAAGCTTAAATAGTATTTTTGTATCAACTTTTTGGTTTCTAGTTTTAATTTCATTAATAACTTCAATATTATTGATTGTATTTAATTATTCAAAAAACGAGATAATTTTTACAGATTGGTTAAATTTAGAAATATTAAAAGAGTTCGATTATCTTTTTTTGATCCTTTTTTTGATGATTATTACAATACCTCTTAGATCATTTAGAGGCATTTTAGAATCAGAATATAAGTTTTATGTTATAGATAAGATTAATATCTTAGTTCGTGTCATTGCAATAATTGCACTAGTAAGCCTTTCCATATTGGATAGGCTTAATCTCAATTTAGCAATATTAATTACTGTAGGGATGGTTATTCTTCCTGAGATTTTATGTTTTTTAGTTTATCGAAGAGAAAAAAAACTTAATATACTCAATTTGACTTATTTAAAAAAAGATTCAATTTTAGAACAGCTTGATGTTGGAGCTGCTGGATTTCTAACAACTCTTGGAGCAATAATTGTTAGACAAGGTTTCGTAGTTCTTTTTTCTTTAAAAGCAGGCATAGATTCTATTCATATAATGTCTATACCTTTGATGATAGTTTTGATTATTTCTCCAATAGTTGGCAGAGTGTCAGCAATATATCTTCCAATATTTAGCGAGTTAAGTGGAAATAATAAAAATGCAGAATCTGAAGAGCAGCTTAGAAAAAGTTTTTTTATATTGAGCACGCTATCGATAATTGCTATAGCTATTTTTAGTTTTGCTGGCAATGAAATTATATATCTTTGGTTAGGAAATTCTTTTCCAAGTTCAGATGTCACAAAAATATTTATAATAACATTTCTTTTTTTAACTTTTACATTGATTGCTCGCTCGTTCCTTATGTTTCGATCATACTTAAAGGCGTATGGGCATCATAGATATGTTGCATTTGTAAGTATATGTTCTGCTGTATGGGTTATTCTGGCTGCTGCTTATAGTGAAGTATTTATAGCCAATACTAGTCTAAGTATGTGGCAATACTTTTCTTTAATTTTTATTAGTCGCCTTGTTATTTTTGATATTATTGTAACTTTGATTGTCACTTTCTTTAAATGCGATATTAAACTTAATGAAATTATAGTTTTATGGCTAAAGAAAATTTTTGTTTTTGGAGTAGCAGCAATTGCTTTAGGCATGTTACTAAATTGCGTATTAAGTGGGATATTGTTAAAAGTTATACAAACATTAATCGTAATCTCAATAATTTATTTCTATTTCTTAACGTTAAAAAAAGATAGCTATATTTGAATTGATCATGAAGTCAAAAATAAAAAATAGATCAATTTATGGCGAGAACTATAAATTTTCATGGCAAGATAAGAAATGAATTTTTATTCATCTATTTATTTTTTGGCCGTTATTCCTTCTCTTATGCTTTTGCTTGGCACATCATCTAAATTATATAAAAAGGCTTTTTCAGGACTTATATCAATATTAATCATTCCTCTATATTTATTGGGCATGTATAGGACTTCTGGCGTAGATATCGATAATTATAAAAGATTTTATAATTCTGATTCTAATGATATTTTTGATCCAGGTTTTTCATTTCTTGTAAATTTAGCTAATTCAATCTCTTTAAGCTTCGAAGTATTTTTATTATTTCTTGGTTTTATAAACATCCTTTTATACAAAAGAATTAGTAAATATTTCTCAGTTCATTTTGGAATTTTATTAATAATTTTAATTTTACACATTTTTATTGTGAGAGATTTTGCTCAATTTAGAGTCGGGCTTGCAATAGCAACTGTTATTTACGGTTACACAAGGCCTGGGATTATTAAATATCTTTTTTATATAATAGGACTTTCCTTTCATATTACTTCAATAGTTCTTGTGTTGACTTTTATTTACTTTGATTTTTTTCTAAAAAATAATCCTTCATATGTAAAACTTATAATTCCATTTTCTATAATTATATTATCTGGTGTGTTTATAGGTTATCTAGCAGCAATTGATCCAAGAATAGATTTATACTTAAATTGGGATAGAGAGGGCTATGGCGCTCCCGCTACTGACTTTAAACAGCCTTTATTTATAATTTTTATTATATGCATCCATATATATTTCCAAAGGAAAACAATATATGAGATTGATTTATTTACATTTTGTTACTTTTCAGCATTATTAATTTTTATTTCTTTTTCTGATTATGCTATTTTTAGCTATAGACTATCTAACGTTGCGATTTCACTTTATCCTATTACCATCGCTAGCATAATGAACAGCTCAAGACCTACATTAAATAAAGCTTTTGTTATTTTTGTATTTATAATGTTAATTTCTTTAAGAGAAAATAGTTTTGAAATAATAAATAGTATTGAACCAGGAACTTTACAATGAATGATAAGTTATATTTTGAGTATTTAAAAAATATAAGCTGGAAAGGAAAAGCTTATAGAGATTTAGTTGTTTATCCCTTAATTGAAAAGTGGGCTAAAGGCTCTGTTTTGGATGTTGGTTGTGGCATTGGTAGCTTTGTAAAAAGAAATGAAAATTATAAAGGCGTTGATATAAATAAAGAGTGTGTGATGTTCTGCAAGAATGCTGGCCTAGATGTAAAAGAAATGGAATTAGATGTCTTGCCTTTTGAAAATTATATGTTTGATACAATAATTCTTGACAATGTTTTAGAGCATATAGAAGACCCTGATAGTATAGTTAGAGAAATTAATAGAGTATTAAGGCCAAATGGAAGAATAATCGTTTTAGTTCCAGGGCATAAAGGCTATAAAGCTGATGATGATCATAAGAATTTTTATGATTTTAAAGCTCTCAATGATTTGGGAAAAAAATATAGTCTTGCAATTGAAAAGAAAATATCACTTCCTCTACCTTTTTTATCAAAATATTTAAGCTTTTTTTGTTACTTTGCTGTTTTTAGGCAACAAAATTGAACTGGTTTATTAAAAAATTTAAAGAATATGTAATTCAATTTACAAGACAAATTGGATGGTATTGGTCTGTATTTTTTGTTAGTAAAGATAATACAAATTTTCAGGAGTTTGGAAGAAAAGATTCCCATTCTTTTATGGGTTATTATGATGTTGATTTAGTTTTTGGTGATAGTATTTTTTTTCATGAGGTTGATAATATTCACTCTACACAATTATTCCCTAAAAGAGGAAAAATTGTTAAAGCAAATTTGATTAGTGGTGATATTAAAGAAGTTACTTCAACTAGGGCAATAAACTGGCAACTTGGATCAAGGCTTCAAAAAACAGGTAACTCTTGCATACTTTTTAATGATATAAATATGCATAACCAACTTATTAGCAGAGAATTAAATTTTAAGTCAAATAAAATAACTGAGTATCCTTTTCCATTATGGGCAATACTACCTAAAAAAAACTACGGAATGATTATTGATTTTTCTGTATTAGGTAGGCTTAGACCAGGATACGGATATGATGCAGATATTTCTGAAATATATAAGAATAAGTTCACTATTGCTTCATTGAGTGACCATTCAACTATTTTTTCTATTTCTACAAAAGATATTGAAAAAAACCTTGGATTAGATACTGGAGGTTATTTCAATCATGCCATTTATAGCCCAAATGAAAATTATGTTTTAACAACATACAATTACAACACATCATCTTCAAGAAAAGTTTCACCAATAATCATTGATTTAGAATCAATGCTTTTTACCGTTCCTAAGATCGATGGTATCTTCAGTCACCCAACATTTATTGATGACAATACTTTATTATTTTTTGATGGAGAGGGGTATTGCAAATATCAATTTAAAGAAGATAGAAAAGAATATATTTATAAAACTAAAAATGATGGGCATCCAACACCTTCTGATAAAAATAGCTTCATAACTGACACTTACCCAGACAGATTTGGAAGAATGAGGATATACAGATTTCATAAAAATGAGAATGCATTAATAGAAATTATAAACTACCCAAGTTACAAATCTGATTTTAGATGCGATCTTCATCCAAGACTTATAGGAGATATGGTTTTTTTTGATGTCCCTAAAAAAGATGGTAGAAAAGTTGGCTTACATCATATTAATTGATATTAAAAATCTTAACTTTTATAATAAATTTATACTAATCTATTTGAATTTAAAAATTCTTCTTTTAAGGTATCGTTATTGTTAAATGATATATTCAATTTTTCTGCATTTTATAAAACTTTTCAGCATCATGTTTAAATGCATAAATGTTATCAAAATTTTTTTATTGAATAGAACTTCATTTTTTTCAAAAGAGGTAGATAAATTAGATAATGAAAATCTTTGGATAAATGTAGAAATACTTTTAAATGTTCATGGATATGCAAATCTAACTCTGGCTATTGTAGCTTCATCATCTATAATAATTGATGGTATTACAAGATGATAAAAAAAATATTCTTTTTAATATTTCTTATTTTCAATAATATTGATTTTCAATATGTCCCGTTGTTAAGTAGGCTAAATAAAATACTTACATCTATTAGAATGTATTTATTGAGATTTGCTGGAGCATCTATTGGAAAAAATTCAACTTTAAGGCCAAAAACGACTATATTTGATCCAAAAAATCTTATTATCGGAAATAATACTAATGTTGGGAGAAACTCCATAATTATGAACTTTGATAAAGTAATTATTCAAGATAATATTGAAATAGGCCCTAACTGTACATTCCAAGCTAATGAGCATCTAATTGAAGATTACTCAAAACCCTTAGGTAAACAAGGAAGTTTTTATGGCCCAATATCTATTGGAAGTAATTCCTATATTGGATCTGAAGTAACTTTCTTGCAAGGTGTAAGTATATGCGATGGATGCATTATTGCTGCAAAATCTCTGGTAAATAATGACTGTGAAAAGCCCGGATTATATGCCGGCATTCCAGCATCGTTAAAAAAATTGTTTTAGGCTATCTCTATATATGCGAGATTCAACTAAACCCAATATAATTTATATATCTCCATCAATTATTCCATCAAGATCTGCAAACTCAATTCACGTTATAAATCAAGCTAATGCATTTGCAAATCTTGGACATAAAACTTTTCTTTTTTGCGCCTCAGAGCATATTACCCTTTCAAAAAATCATATTGAAGATTTTTATGGTATTAAAATTAATGACAACCTTTCTTTTATTGTTTGCTCAAAAGATCATAAAAGTGGACTAAATATGCGTATAGGCATATTTTCAATTTACTATTTAATTAGAAAGAAAATTTTATGTAAGCCATTTAAGATTCTTTCTCGAAATTTATATTTTTCTTTTTTGTTTTCATTTTCTAAGTATTCTCACATTTACGAAACTCATGGACCAGAAAAAGGTTTTAGGTTCTTTATGCAAAAATTAATTCTTAGCAAAGAAGCTAATCATATTATTGTTATTTCATCTGCATTAAAAAATATTTTGAGTAATATTTTTAATGTTTCTAAATCTAAGTTTGTGGTTCTTCATGATGCAGCAAATGAATATATTAAATCGGGACATACAAAACTCAAATATAATGGTAAAAATTTAATAAAGGTTGGATATTTTGGCCATTTATATGAGGGCAGGGGTATTGAGATAGTTATAGGTCTTTCAAATGTATTTAAAAATATAGATTTTTACATAGTTGGCGGTGAGCCTGAAATGGTAAAAAAATTAAAAGAACAAAACTGTAAAATGGATAATGTTTTTATTCTTGGACATCAAAAAAATTCTTATGCAAGGCATTTAATGAATGAAATGGATGTGCTTTTAATGCCATACCAAAACAAAGTAAGCATAGGTACAAAAGATAGCGATACATCAAAATGGATGTCACCTTTAAAGATGTTTGAGTATATGAGCTCAAATTCAGCAATTATTTCTTCAGAACTTGATGTGATAAAAGAAGTACTAAAAAATAAATATAATGCACTGCTGGCCGCTCCAAATTCATTAGATGATTGGGAAGAATCTTTAAACTTGTTAATAAATGATGATGCTCTCAGAAAAGATCTTTCAAAAAATGCGTACAAAGATTTTAAAGATAAATATACATGGCATTCAAGGGCTAATAATATACTTTCTATAAATTAAATGAAAATATATATTTTAATTCCTCGTCTTGATAATAATGGACCTGTTAAAGGAGCAATTGCACTAGCAAATGGTTTGCGTAAAAAAAAATTAGATGTTACGTTAATGCCGCTCTATCATACTTCAAAGTCCAAAAGCATAGACAATGTTTCTCTCGACTTAACTCAGCATCAATTCTTCTTAGAAAAAATACGAGAGTTTAAAAAGATTATTAAAAATAGAATAAAGTCTGAAAAAGTAGTAATAATATCTTATTGTTTCCAACCAGATTTGTTAGTTCTATTGTCAGGTTTTTCTAGAATTGCAATTAGTAGCCTCAGGGGTAATTTAGTTAAGAATTACTTTGCAGATTATGGGTTCATTGGAAAAATCATGGCCGTCGTTCATTACTGGGTTTCATCAAGACATGCCTTCTGTGTTGTTCTTAACAAAACCATGCTTCACAGCATGAGATTCTATAAAGCTAGTCCAGTAATTATAGAAAATTTTATTGATGAACCAGAAATAAAGTATCAAGAAATTCAAAATAAAGTAAAAAAATTTATTTTTATTGGCGCATTATCAAAAAGAAAGGCAGTATTAGAGTTAGTTGATTGTGCATTAGAATTAAAAAAGAAAGACATAAAATTTAAATTAGATATTTTAGGAGATGGACCTGAAAAACAAAAGGTAGTCGATAGAATAAAAATAAATAGTTTAGAAAAGAATATAAATATAGTTGGTCATGTAGACAACCCAATTGATTATCTTAAATCAAGTGATATTTTTATTTTACCAAGTCACTCCGAGGGAACATCTAGAGCTTCGATGGAAGCATTGTATTGTGGTTTGCCATGCATTATGAGAGATGTAGATAGTAATAGTGAGCTCATTAGCTCCAGCAAGCAAGGAATTCTGTGCTTAAATAAAAAAGAAATTATAGATGCTATGGAATACTATTCAAAAAGACAACTTAAAAGAGAGTGTCTTTTATCAGAACCATTTAGACAGAATATCGGAGTAGATAAATACTTAATCTTAATTAATAAAATACTTTAGTTAATTTCATCAAATAATAGCTTAAAATAGGTTTTAATATAATACTTAAATTTAAAACATCAAGATATCAGAAATAATCAAATAGATTTTAAATGCGATTTATAAAAAAAACTTGTGTATCTATTGTTAGTCATGGACAGTGGGATTTAGTTTTACCGTTATTGCGTGATCTAGAAAAGTATTCAGAATTTATTTCAATTATAATTTTGACATTAAATTTACCCGAATCAATTGATACTAAAGAATTCAAAAATAATATTTTAGTAATTAAAAATACGTATCCAAAGGGGTTTGGAGCAAATCATAATCAAGCATTTAAGTATTTTAAAGGAGCATATTTTTTTATTCTTAACCCAGATATAAGAATAAATACCATCAACTTTGAAGGTTTATTATCTAAATTTAGTCATGAGAAAAGTATAGGTATTGTGGTTCCAACAGTAACAGACTCTAAAGGAAATCTGGAAGATCATGTAAGAGAATTTCCTACTATTTTCAATACATTTATGAGGTTTTTAGGATTGCATTTTTTCAAAAAAACTTATAATTCGAAAATAATTAGGCCTTTAAATTATAAAAATAACCCCACTGATCAATTTTGGGTTGCTGGAATGGCTATGATTTTTAAAAAAAATACCTTTCAATTAATAGATGGTTTTGATGAAAGGTTTTTTATGTATCTTGAGGATATAGATATATGTAAAAGACTAATAAATAACAAATATAAAATTTTCATTGATAAAGAAAATAGAGTCATCCATAATGCACAAAGAGAAAGTCGGAAAAATATTAAATTATTTTTTATACATCTCAACAGCCTTCTTAAATATTTTGTGAAATGGGGTTTGTTTAAATAAATGATAGTAAATAATCTCGACTTAAAAGGCCTTAAAATAATAAAAAATCAAATCTTTGAAGATAATAGAGGTTATTTTACTGAAACTCATAATAGAAAAACTTTTTCTGAAAATATTTTAGATTGCAACTTTGTTCAGGACAATGAATCTAAATCTCTGTACAAAGGAACAATTAGAGGGCTTCACGCCCAAAAACCACCATTTGGTCAGGACAAATTAATAAGGGTTATTAAAGGGTCGATTATTGATATTGCAGTTGATATAAGAAAGTCAAGTAAAACTTATGGGTCCTGGCAAGCAGTAAAATTAAAAGAAGGCGACAACACTCTTTTTTTTATTCCACAAGGTTTTTTGCATGGTTTTATTACTCTCATAGACGAAACAATTGTGTCATATAAATGCTCTAATTATTACAACAAAGAATCTGAGATAGGAGTCATATACAATGATCAAGATTTATCCGTAGATTGGAAAATTAATTCAGAGGTTAAAATCTCAAAGAAAGATTCATTGTTAGACTCATTTAAAAATTTAGATAGTCCCTTTTAAAAAATGGATAAGAAAAAAATAAAAAAAATTATAGTAACCGGGGGTATGGGGTTTATTGGGTCTGCTGTAATCAGAGCAGCACTCGATCAAGGGTTTAAGGTATTAAATATTGATTCTATAACCTATGCTTCATGTGAAGAAACACTCAGAGATGTTGAAAATAACAATAATTATATTTTCAAAAAAGTTGATATTAGAAATCATGAGAAAGTTTCCAAGCTTTTTGATGAATTTTCACCAAACTATATTATGCATTTAGCAGCTGAGTCTCATGTAGATAACTCAATTAATTCTCCAATCGATTTTATTCAGACTAATATTTTAGGAACATATTATTTACTTGATGTTGCACATAAATACTGGGTTAAAAACGAAGAATTTCATAATTTTAGATTTCATCATATTTCAACTGATGAGGTATATGGTTCATTAGATAAAGAAGGGTTATTTAATGAGCAATCATCATACAAGCCAAATAGCCCTTACTCTGCAACAAAAGCATCAAGTGATCATCTTGTAAGAGCTTGGAATAAAACATACGGACTACCTACACTAATAACAAATTGTTCAAATAACTATGGACCATTCCAATTCCCTGAAAAATTAATACCTTTAATTATCATAAATGCGATAAACCAAAAAAAACTACCTATTTATGGTAACGGTGAAAATATAAGAGATTGGCTATATGTAGAAGATCATGCAAATGCTCTTTTGGAAGTTCTTCAATACGGAAGAATTGGTTCTTCATACAATATTGGAGGTAGTAATGAGTTGAGCAACATAGATATTGTAACAGCTATTTGTAGAATTCTTGATAAGCTCTTACCAATTGAATCAAAATATGAAAAGTTAATTACTTTTGTAGATGATAGACCAGGTCATGATAAGAGATATGCAATTAATCCTGAAAAAATTAAAAAAGAACTTAACTGGTCTCCTAAAACCTCAATTGATGATGGTCTAGAAAAAACAGTGAAATGGTATTTAGATAACAAAAAATGGTGGGAGCCTTTAATTGAAAGAAAGAAATCTTTTTCAAGTTTAGGTAAGTAAGATTGATTTTAGTTTTTGGAAAAAATGGACAAATTGGGAATGAGCTTTCAAGATATAATGAAAATATTTGTCTTTCGAGAGAAGATTGTGATTTCGCTAATATAAATTCATTTCAGAATCTAATAAAAAAATTCTCACCAAGTGGAATAATAAATACAGCTGCATACACCAATGTTGATGGAGCAGAAGAGGAACAAGATTTAGCATATAAAATTAATTCTACTGCTCCAAAAAAACTAGCCGAAGCATGTGCATCATTTAAGATACCTTTAATTCATATATCGACTGATTATGTTTTTGATGGCACTAATTTAGATTTGTATAAAGAGGATGATGCAACGCATCCTCTATCTATATATGGAAATTCAAAACTTTTAGGAGAACAAAACATACTAATGAGCGGAGCCCAAGCAATAATTTTAAGAACCTCATGGGTTTTTTCTTCACATGGTAAAAATTTTCTAAAAACAATGATTAATTTAAGTCATAAAAGGGAAAGTCTTGAAATTATAAATGATCAAATAGGGTCGCCTACATCTGCAAAATCAGTTGCATATGCATGTATGAAAATTATTCATAAAATGATTGAAGACAAAAATTTAAATGGTGTCTTTCATTTTTCAGGAACACCTAATGCAACATGGGCAGAATTTGCAAAAGAAATTTTCAAAGCTGCTAAAATTGATATAGAAATTAGCCATATTAAAACTTCTGAATTTTCATCAAAAGCTTTAAGACCATTAAATTCAAGATTAAACTGTAATAAGCTTTTTAATAAAACTGGTATAAAACAATCATTCTGGAAAGAAGAATTAATTAAAGTTTTAAATGAAATGGGTATAAAAACTAATGTGTAATAGAAAAGGAATCATTCTTGCTGGAGGATCAGGAACAAGACTATACCCAATGACTTTGGCTGTCTCAAAACAACTTTTAAATGTATATGACAAGCCAATGATTTATTATCCACTATCAACTTTGATGATGTGCGGCATTAGAGACATTTGTATTATAACTAATCCACAAAACCTAAAATTTTTTAAAAGTCTCTTAGGCAATGGCGAAAATTATGGAATTAATCTTACTTATATTGAACAAATTTCACCAGATGGTTTAGCGCAAGCCTACTTATTAGCTGAAAACTTCTTAAATGGAGATCCTTCAGCAATGATCTTAGGGGATAATATTTTTCACGGATCTGATTTTGAAAGATCAATTAAACTTGCAAATGAAAATAAAATTAAAAGTACAATATTTGGATATCAGGTTAGCGATCCATCAAGATATGGGGTGGTTGAAATAGATGATAATGGTAAAGCAATTTCGATAATCGAGAAGCCTGAAAATCCAAGATCTAATCTTGCTATAACCGGATTATATTTCTTGGATGAAAACGCATCAATTATGGCAAAAGATGTTACGCCATCTTCAAGAGGTGAGTTGGAAATTACTAGTCTTTTAGAGTTTTATATGCATAAATCTTCATTAAATGTGGAAATTTTAGGAAGAGGTAATGCATGGTTAGATACTGGAACATTTGAAAGTCTTAATGATGCTGGAAACTTCGTGCGAACACTTCAAGCCAGACAAGGAATAAAAATAGGATGCCTTGAAGAAATAGCATTTAATAATGGATGGATATCATCAGATAAATTGGAAAAATTAATTGAGTTCTATGCAAAAACTGAGTACGGCAACCACTTAAAAAATTTAGTTTAGATGATTGAATTTATAAATAATAGCAGTCATAAGCCTTTTATAGAATTAAGAGATTACTACAAAAGCGCAATAAATAAAAAACAAAATAATATTGAATCTATCTTAATTGCGTCTTATTCAAAAAAAATAAATGAAGTCGACTCAAGAATTGTCAATTTAAAAATTGTAGATAATGATGAGCTCATTTTTTTTTCAAATTATACATCTGCAAAATCTATTCAATTCACAGAGCATAAACAAATATCCGCTGTCTTTTATTGGAATGCCATAAATACGCAAATAAGAATGAAGGCATTTATTCAAAAGACATCATCTGATTTTAATAAAAGCTATTTTTCTAATAGATCAAAAGATAAAAACGCATTAGCAATATCTTCAATGCAGTCTAAAAAAATTGAATCATATGAGATGGTTAAGAAAAAATTTCAGGAAGCATCAAATAAAAAAGATTTATCTATTTGTCCTGTCTATTGGGGGGGTTATAAATTTAAACCTTACTATTTTGAGTTTTGGAATGGCCATGAATTCAGAATAAACAAAAGAAAGGTATATGAGAACAATAACAATGGGTGGATTAGTTATTATCTTGAGCCATAAATAAATATATATTCTTTGCGAAAAGATAAAATTAGTATAAAATCTGCACCAAAAATATGAAAATAAAGAACCTTTTTACAAAATTAATTTATAGGTATACCCATAGCTTCTTCTAAAAAAAATATAAATCCTATTAATGAAAAAATTAGAGCCTCTCAGGTGATGCTAATTGGTTCTAATGGAGAAAAACGTGGTTTAATTGATCTTTCAAGTGCATTAGAATTAGCTAAAGCTGAAGCTTTAGATTTAGTTCAAGTTTCATCATCAGATGCAAATCCTATAGTTTGCAAGCTTTTAGACTATGGAAAGCATATTTTTGATAAGAAAAAAAGTTTATCTGCATCAAGGGTTAAAGCAAAAAGAAATATAACAAAAGAAATTAAATTTAGACCATCAACAGATATAGGTGACTATAAAATAAAATTAAAAAAGGTTAAAAGCTTTATTCTTGGCGGAGATAAGACTAAAATAAGCGTCCGATTTAGAGGTAGAGAAATTCTTAATAGTGATATGGGACTTAATTTATTAAATAAATTAAAAGACGAATTAGAGGACATAGCCCAGGTAGACCAGGAGCCATCTTTGGAAGGTCGTCAACTGCTGATGGTATTATCACCCCTAAAAAAGAAAAAATAAAATAAACTGATATATTATGGGATATAAACTAAAAACACACTCTGGAGCTTCAAAGCGCTTTAAGAAAACTGGCTCATCTGTTAAAAGTAAAAGTGCAAACAGAAATCATATTCTTACAAAACAAAGTACTAAAAGAAAAAGACATAACAGAGGCTTAAATAAGCTTACGGGAACCGTTTTAAAAATGGCTTCAAAATTAATTAAATAGGTAGAAATTATGCCAAGAGTAACAAAATCATTAACAGCAAAAGCTAAACATAAGAAAGTTCTTAGTTCCACAAAGGGTCATTATGGTGCAAGAAGTAGGCTTTATAAAACTGCCAAACAATCTAACATAAAATCTCTTCAATATGCATTCAGAGATAGAAAGAATAAAAAAAGAGCATTCAGATCCTTATGGATTTCTAGAATAAATGCAGGAGCAAGGCAATTTGGTATTTCATATTCTGTTCTTATAAATTCGTTGGCTAAAAAAGAAATCGCTTTAGATAGAAAAATTCTTTCTGATATAGCTATTTCTGATGATGCAACTTTTGAGAAGATTGTAAAAACAGCCATAAACTAAATTTTTACTTTTAATGTCAAAACCTAAAGGCATTTTATCTCCTAAATTAGTTAAGGATAGAGGTTCTCTCCATCCAATAAATTATATGAAAGATTCAATTATGGATCTTTTGGTTTCTTTTGGTTTTGAAATAATCGATGGTCCTGAGATTGAATCAGAAGAGTTTAACTTTGACATGTTAAATATTAGAAAATCTCACCCGGCAAGACAAATGCATGATACTTTCTATGTTGAGAGAAAATCAAATCTTCTTAGAACCCACACTTCACCAGTTCAAATCAGGGGCATGCTAGAAAAAAAGCCACCATTAGCATTTATTTCTGGTGGAAAAGTTTTTAGAAAAGATGATGATGCTACACACTTGCCAATGTTTCATCAGGTAGAGGGTATATATGTAGATGAGAATGTAAGTTTTTCTCAACTTAAAGATTTAATTTATAAAATTATCTATTCATTGTTTGGTGAAGATGTTGAATTAAGATTCAGACCTTCATATTTCCCATTTACTGAGCCATCAGCCGAAGTTGATATCTTATCAAAAGAAGGTAAATGGCTTGAAATACTTGGATGTGGTTTGGTTAATCCTGTTGTTCTAGAAAATTGTAATATAGACTATAAAATTTACAGTGGTCTTGCCTTTGGTCTCGGTATTGAAAGAATAGCAATGCTCAAGCATGGAGTAACAGACATAAGAGAATTCTATAAATCTAACTTAGATTTTTTGAGTCAGTTTAAATGAAAATAGCTTACAATCATTTGGTTCAATATATGCCAGGAAATCCAACTATTGAAGAAATATCTGATAGTTTATTTCAACTTGGTCACGAGCATGAGATTGAAGATAATATTTTCGATATGGAATTTACTCCAAATAGAGGAGATTGCCTTTCAATAAACGGCCTTTTAAGAGATTTAGCAGTTTTTTATTCAATTGATCTTAATCAGGAAATATACAATGAAAAACTTAACGAGCTCAATATAGATTTTAAAAATCAATCAGAAAAAATTTGTCCAAAAATATCATTTCTTAAGTTAGAGATTGATAAAGTACCTGAATTATATAAAAACTCTTTAGAGGGTTATTTTACTGATTTAAGCTTAAGTAAAAATAATTTCTTTAGTGACGTATCTAATTATCTTTCATATGAAACAGGTCAACCAACTCATTGTTATGATGCTGATAGTATTAATGGAGAGTTAATATTTCATGAAATAGACAAGCAAGAAGAATTTGAAACCTTGCTTGGCAAGAAAATCACTCTAAAGGATAAGAATGCAGTTTTTTCCTTAAACAATAAAGTAATCAATCTTGCAGGAATTATGGGCGGCAAGAGCACTGCATGCACAGCTCATACTAAAACAGTCCTTGTTGAATGTGCTTACTTTAAGCCAGAAGTAATTATTGGAAAATGTATAAAATATGATATTAAATCAGAGGCCGCTCATAAATTTGAAAGAGGCGTTGATCAGCATTCCCAAGACAAGGTATTAAGAAGATTTATTCAAGTGGTGAGTGATCATGCCAATATAAAAGAGATGTCCATCGTCACTTATAACTATAAAGAAAATCAGGATATCAAAATACCCATCAATGTTAACAAAATAAATGAAATTATTGGCATTAATATTAATGAAAATGATTATCTAAATTATCTCACAAAGCTTGGCTTTGCTATTGAAGAGAATTTTGTAGTAGTTCCATCATTTAGAAGTGATATTAAAACTCAAAATGACTTAGCTGAAGAGGTTGCTAGGGTTATAGGTTATGACAATATTTTAATAGAAGAGATAAATATTCCAAAAAATGTGAATCTTAATTATAAGGATATTGAAAACAAATTGAGATTCTTTCTTTTAGATAATGGTTTTTATGAGGTCATTAATTCACCATTTGTTGGCATTGCCTCAAAAGAGGCAATTAAAGTTGACAATCCACTTGACTCAAATAAGGCATTTTTAAGAACAAATCTTACTGATTCCTTGGTTGAAAATCTTTTGTTTAATGAAAGAAGGCAAAAAGATTCAGTTAAATTATTTGAGATATCAGACATTTACTCATCTAAAAATGGAATTCATAAGAAAAGAGTGTTATCTATTGTTGCAAGCGGAAGAGTGGGTTTGAATTACCAAGATTTCTCTAAAAAAATAGACAAAAAATACCTTACTGCTATGTTTCAAGAAATACTTCCAAATGAGGTTTTTGATTTTCAAATCATATCAAGAGAAACTTTAGATACAAAAATAAAGAGTGAAATTATTGCCTTGGAGGTTGATATTGAAAAGTTCACTGATGATATTCTTAACTATAAAGAATCATCTAAACCTCCTGATAAGTTTGTTCAATTTAATCCCATATCTGATTTACCTTCATCTATTAAAGATATTTCATATTCAATCAAAAACTTTAATAAAATTCCTGAACTTGAGAAATTACTGCTCAGCTATAAAAGTGATATTGTAAAGAATATCTTTATTTTTGATTATTTCCATAATAAAAAAACTCAAGAAACTAAAATTGGTTTTAGGATTATTTTTCAATCCATAGATACAACATTAACTGCTGAAGAAATAGAATTAGTCTACAATGACTTAATTAATAAATCTTTAAAAATTGAGGGTATAGCAATTCCAGGAATTCATTAAGGCACATGAGCTTAACTAAGAGTAATATAATTAATAAGATAAAAAAAAGCTCATCACTTTCCTCTAGCGAAGCCTCAAGTATATTTGAATCATTTTTATCGTTGATTAAGTCTCAATCTAAATCAAAATCATTAAAATTAAGCAGTTTTGGAACTTTTAGTTTTAAAAAAACACCTAAACGCGTTGGAAGAAACCCAAAAACTCAGGATTCATATATAATACCTGAACAAAATAAACTAAATTTTAAACCTTCTAATAAGGTAAAAGAGCATTTAAATTAATGAAAAAAATATTTTTATTAGGATTTCTTGTACTAAGTACAACTATATACTCTCAAGAGCTGGATGAAGCTTATCTCCAAAGTCTTCCAGAAGATATAAGATCGGATGTTTTGAATAAAATTGCAGCAAAAGAAAATCTTGATAAACCGGTTTACAGAAGAGCATCGACTTTTATTGATAAAGACGAAGATATGAATACAACATTATTATTTGGGTCAAATTTCTTTGATGTCATGCAAACATCATTTATGCCAATCAATGAACCAAACCTTGATTCCTCGTATATCTTAGATTTTGGAGATGTTCTTGAAATCCAGCTAATTGGTCAAAAAGATATAATTGAGAGTTTTTCAATTAACAGAGATGGCTCTATCAGCCTGCTAGATATTGGCAAGTTAAATCTTTCAGGGCTTACATTAAATGATGCTAGCAATTTAATAAAAGCAAAAGTTAATTCAGCCTATATAGGAACTGAGGCATATATCTCTTTAAAAAATGTTAGAGACATAAATGTATTAATTGTTGGTAATGCTTATAACCCCGGCATATATACTCTTAATGGAAACTCAAACATGCTTCATGCCATAAGTATGGCAGGAGGAATAAATGACATTGGTAGTTATAGAAATATTAATTTAATAAGGTCCGGTAAGGTTATTGATACTTTAGATATTTATGAGGTTTTGGTTTTTGGAAAATATAATTTCTCTAGTGGATTAAGATCTGGTGACAGCATAGTTGTAGGTCCTCGACAAAAAGTAGTTTCAATTGAAACAGGTGTTATGAGGCCAGCAACATTCGAAATGAAGAGTAATGAAACTTTTGATGATCTCCTCAAATATGCAAATGGGTTCTCAAAAGATATTAATTTAGATCAGTTATATATAAAAAGAGTCTCAGGCGGTAAAAGTAATATTATTCAAATAACTCTAGATGAGTTAAATTCTTTTCAATTTATTAACAATGATTCAATCTTTATACAAGAATATAAGATAGATACAGTTTTAATTGAAGGTTCTGTGAAGAATCCAGGTACGTATAAATTTACTAGAGGCACAACTTTAAGCCAAGCGATACAAAATGCCGGTGGTTATGATAGCTCTGCATACCCATTTGGTGGCTATCTTGAAAATAAGAAGGCATTAGAAATAAATCAAATTTCAAAAAATAGGCTATATAATAAATTTATTACAAATTTAATCATCAACTCCGGATCTGGTACTTCAATACAAGATGCTGGGGCAATTGAATTAATTGCGCAATTACAAAACTCAAAGTCTACAGGAAGAGTTATTGCAGAGTTTGATCTTGATGTTATTTCCAGTGATCCTTCTCAAGATACAATTTTAGAAGATGGCGATAGAATATTTATACCTCAATTAACTCAGCAAGTATATATTCATGGAGAGATTAGCAATTCTGGAGCGATAAGATATGCTCCTGGTCAAGATATTGATTATTATTTAAATAAGTCTGGAGGGGCTTTGTTAACCGCTGATTTAGATAATATTTTTATAGTTCATCCAAATGGAGAAACTGAAAATTTTGCTAATAAATCTCGACTTTCTTTTATTATCGAAGACAATAATAAAGAACTTATTTATCCAGGTTCAATAATATACATACCTCAAAAAACTAATTATGCAAACTCACTCCAAGTAGCTTCAATTTGGGCCCCAATTATAAGCAGTATTGCTCTTAGTTTGACTTCCCTTTCTGTTTTAAATAATACCAATTAAAGAATTTAATGAGATTTTTTTTTTAATAATTTTTAGTGCTTCAATTCATGCTAGCTATTTAGACTATTTAAAACCTAATAATAAAAATATATTTAATTCCTCCTATAACTCATTCGGACAAATAGGCCTTATTCAAACACCTTCAGCAGATTCTAGACCGGAGGGCTCAATCGCTGTAACAATAAATAAGAATGATATATGGAAATATGGTACTTTAACTGCATCACCGTTTGATTGGTTGGAAGCAAGCTATTTCTATTATAGACCCTCTGATTTAATTTGGGAGGGCAATTCTAAACGAGGTCATTACCTAGATAAGGGCTTTAATATTAAGTTAATTTATAGATCCAAACATAATAATGTTCCTAATATTGCAATTGGGTTAGATGACTTTGCAGGAACTGGCTTATTTACTCGTGAATATGTTGTTGCAACAAGTATACAAAGCAATATTAAATATTCACTTGGAATAGGCTGGGGCAAATATGCAGGAAATAATTCTTTTAAAAATCCCCTATCTCAATTATCTTCGTCCCTCTCATCAAGACCTTTATTTTCAGATAATTATAACCTTGGAGGTTCGCTATCTTATGATCAATGGTTTAGAGGCGATGCTTCTATTTTTGGTGGGCTTGAATGGCGGATTCCAAATACTAAAGGTTTAAACTTAAAACTAGAATATGATCCATTTAATTATTTAGAATTTTCGGCACCAAACAGATCAGATGCAGTTTATGAGATTAGAAAAAAAGATAGTGATCTTAACTTTGGTTTAACTTATGCATTAAATAAGCATTTGACCATAGATGCATCCTATATAAAAGGCAATACTTTTAATATAAGCTTTAACATGGCAATAACTTTTAATGATTCTCTTTCAACAAAACCAAAGTTTAAACCGATGGTGACAAAGCAAGATGATATAAAAAAAGAAAAAAGTATCTTCTATGAAAATCTTTTGTTAAATCTTAATAAAAATAGCCTATTTCTTCAAACATCCACTCTTCATAAAAATGGTAATCTTGATATAGCAATCTCAACTGCAGATCATAGAAATGCAATTAGATCTTCATCTTATGCAGCATACATCGCAAAAGAAGTTGCTAACATAAATGATATTGATTTGAGCTTTATAAATGTTGCTCATATTAATGCGGGTATAGAACTTAATAATATTACTTATTTAGCCAAATACTTAAGCTCTAAAAACAATACTCCAGTTGAATTAAAAATTAGAAACTCATATTTAGACTCTGGAAATGCAAATGAATTTCTAGAAGCTGAATTTAAACCAAAAATTAATTTCCCTGTAATATTCTCATCAATTAGCCCATCTATAGTCTCTCATATTGGTAATCCTGAAAAGTTTTATTTTGGCGGCATTAATCTTCAGTATATTGCCGAGGTTCAATTTAATAGAAATATACTTCTTTCAGCTGAATTAAGCCTGCCTTTATACGATAACTTTCAAGATACTATTTCTGGACCTGGGTCAGCAATGAGGCACGTCAGATCTGATTTAGTACAATACCTAAAAGAGGACGATGTCCATATAAAAAGAATGCAATTAGATTATATTTGGACACCTTACAAAGATATTTATGCAAAAATAAGTGGTGGTATCTTTGAACCAATGTTTGGAGGATTTGGGAGCGAGCTTTTATATAAACCCTTTGATAAAAATTACAATATTGGGCTAGAGCTATTTTATGTAAATCAAAGGTCTTTTGACCAAAGATTTAATTTTCAAGATTATAAAACTGTAACGGGTCATATAACATTTGGATATCAATTTGCAGCCGGAATTGAATCGAATCTAAGTTTTGGTAGATATTTAGCTAAAGATGATGGCTATACATTTGATTTAGGCAGAAGAACTAAATCTGGGTTTAAGGCAGGCATTTATTTTACTAGAACAAATGTATCGGCTGAACTTTTTGGAGAGGGTAGCTTTGATAAAGGATTTTATTTTCAGATACCTCTTGATCTCTTTAATAACAACTATAAAGGAAATTACTCAACGTTTAAGTTATCACCTTTAACAAGAGATGGTGGTGCTAAGTTGATTCATGATAAAGATCTTAGAGGGCTTATTTATAACTCATCCTACTATGAGTTAAATAAGCAATGGGATGGGTTTTTAAATTAGATTAATTATAGATAAAAAAATAGCGGGATAACCCGCTATTTTTTTTTAGAACTTTTTTAAGTGTCAGTGCTTGTACTTGTACTTGTACTTGTGCTTGTGCTTGTGCTAGTGCTAGTTGTAGTTGTAGTACTTGTAGCCGGTGTAGTACTTGTAGCCGGTGTAGTACTTGTAGCCGGTGTAGTACTTGTAGCCGGTGTAGTACTTGTAGCCGGAGCTGGACTAGGACTAGGTGAAGGACTAGGACTCGGTGAAGGACTTGGACTAGGTGAAGGACTAGGACTTGGACTAGGTGAAGGACTAGGACTTGGACTAGGTGAAGGACTAGGTGAAGGACTAGGACTTGGACTAGGTGAAGGACTAGGACTTGGTCCAGCAGTTGGTGCTGGAGTTGGAGCAGGTGCAGGTGCAGCAGAATTATCATCGCTAGCTGCAATTAAAGCTGCAGCGGCAGCAACAGCAGCTGCAATAGCTCCTGGATCTAAAGCTTCATCTTTTTTTGCTTCCTCATTTGTATCTTCTTCATTGTCATTAGCGTCTTGAGCCAGCGCTTCCATTGAAAAAATACCAGCAAAGAATGTAAATATGGTGCTCCACAAAACTCTGAATTTAGATTTAATAAATTTTGCCATTTTTTTATCCTATTATTATTTAGTTAATCCTCTACAAAAAAAATCATTATGTTTAATTATCACACATTTAACATATTTTTAGAATTATATAACATTAATTATATAAATGTATATTTATTAATGCTACTTCTTATATTATGTGTTTAGCAATTTTTATGCCAATTTTTAATAATTTTATGTACAAAATGGTCGGGATGGCCGGATTTGAACCGACGACCACTACACCCCCAGTGTAGTGCGCTACCAGGCTGCGCTACATCCCGTTTGCCGAGTATTATATTCTTTATTAATATATCTGCATGAAATATAAATATTTATTTGTCTTGCTTTTGATCAATTGTATTTATGGTGATGATTACAAGGTTCAATCCTCTTCAGGAATAACTTTTGGTAGTGAGGTTAATAAAGTTATTTCTTGGGATGACATTCCGTATGCTATGCCTCCTATTGATGAGCTTAGATGGAAGGCTCCAAAACAATTTGATATATCTGCAAAAAATAATTTAATTGCACCTATGAATGATAATTTTTGTGTTCAAGAGCCATCTGGTTTAGGTGGCTCAGAGGGCAGTAATTATTTTTCAGGAACTGAAGATTGTTTGTATCTCGATATTAAAGCCCCAAGTGAAAAACAAGCAGAGTTATTACCAGTAATGTTTTGGATTCATGGCGGCGGAAATACAACAGGTTTAAAGGATATCTATGATTTTACGTCTATGGTTAAAAAGCATAATGTCATAGTTGTTACTATAAATTATAGGCTTGGACCTTTTGGATGGTTTTCTCACCCATCAATACAAGATTTACAATCTGGTATAGATAAGACATCAAATTTTGGAACTTTAGATATAATTGAGGCCCTTAAATGGGTTAAGCATAATATATCCCTTTTTGGAGGCGATCCAAATAACGTAACAATATTTGGTGAGTCTGCTGGAGGACATAATGTTTTATCACTGCTAGTATCTAGTCAGGCAAAAGGTTTATTTCATAAAGCAATATCACAATCTGGTTATACAACATCATATTCAAAAAGAGATATATATAAGCCATTTAAAAATTCATCAACGTCTAAGCATTCTAGCTGGAATGTTGTTAATAAGATTATCGAAGATAAGTCATTAACTATAAAACAAACAGAAGCTAACAAACAAAAAATAAGAGAAATCTTAAAGAATTTATCTGCTGAAGATTTCTTTAAATATTATGCCCAAAGACCTTCTTATGAGAACCTGCCGCTTTTAACAGCAGATGGGATTGTAATACCTGAAATTGGTCTAAAATCAGCACTATCAAAAAATGAATTAATTAATAAGGTCCCAACTATTGCTGGCTCTAATAAAGATGAGGTTAAATTATGGCTTGCTTCAGCCAAGTATTTCGTTGATCTGGATTATTCATTCCTTGGTTCTATTTTTGGCGTACCTAAAGTTAAATTAAATGATGAAAAAGCTTTTAATCTTTTTAATTCTTACAGAAGCAGGGCATGGAAAATAAGGGGTGTTGATGAACCATTAAGAAGCCTTAAAAAAGCAGGTAATGATCAGTTATATGCATATAGATATGATTGGGATGATCATAGAAGGTTTATTATCGCAGATTTTAGAGAGTTGATAGGTGCTGCTCATGCTACAGAAATTCCGTTATTGACAGGAAATAATAAATTGGTTGGTGATTATGGATTCTTGATTTATCCCAGAGGCCCATCAAAGAAGTTCACCTCAAAGAACATGATGCAATTTTGGACTAATTTTGCTAAAAATGGAGTTCCAGGAACTTCCTCGAATGGTATTGAGTGGCAAAGGTATGAAGCAGCATCAAATAATAAGTCTAATTTTATGGTGCTAGATAGACGAAGCAATTTAGGAATGCGGTCTGATAATTTCTCATTTTCCTCATTAGTCGCCGATTTATATAAAGAGGATGACTTAACAGAATTAGAAAAATGTGTTGTTTTACTTCAAATGCTTACTTATGTTGGTGATGATTTATATGAAAAATATATATCAGAATATTCAGGAGTGTGTAAGAGAGAAGAATCAGAAAAATTTTTAATTGATAATTCTGACTTTATAGATTATTAGTTTTATGATTTTTAGAACTATCTTTGAGTTTTAAGACCTCAACATCTTTTATTCTTATAAGATCTGCAATTCTTCTAATAAGTCTTTCTTCGCTGACCTCTAAAATATTGTCAGCATATGCAACATCCCACAAATACTTGATTAATGATAGTTTTTCTTCTTTTGAATAATCTTTATTAATATCTTCAATAAATTCATGAAATGAAACGCTATTTTTACTATATGTTTCAATTATCTCTAATATTTCGTTTTGAGATTTATTAACTTTTAACGTTATTTTTTTTACTTCATTTAAAAGAAGATCAAGCTCAGACTTAGAAATATCTCCATCAGATCTAGCAATTTCATATGCCAAGATAGTCGCAGTAAGCTCTATTTCAAATTTTTCGGGTTTAGCTTCTAAAGTATCTTTCTTTTTTTTAAAAAAATTAAACATTGGCAACTTTTTTTCTTGTTAGAGTGTAAAACATAATACTAAAAATTATAAATGCCGCAAAAGATATATATTCTTTGTTGGGATAAAGCTGATTAAGCAACATTCCAAAAGAGCACAGTGCAAAGGTAAGTGCTATATATATAAGTAATATTTTTTTTGGGCTAAGACCATAATCTAGTAATTTATGATGAAAATGATCTCTGCCAGGTCTAAATGGCATGACTCCTTTTATAGCTCTAGAAGTCATTACTCCAATGCAATCTAGTAAAGGTATTGCTACAAGCCACAATGCAGTAACTGGATTTATAACATAACCAGATGAGCTATATCCTTGACTGTAATATATACATAGAACAGCTATTGCAAAACCAATAGAATTTGATCCACTATCACCCAAAAAAGCTCTTCTTTTTTTACCAAGCCAGCCTAGATTATATGCAAGAAAGCCAAGCAATATTCCCATTAAAATTATAGTTCCATAATGGACTGGACCAGCAAATCCTATAAAAACTAGAGGAATTAACCCAAATGATGCGCAAATACCATTGAGTCCATCAGACATATTATATGCATTCATTATTCCCACAATACAAAATACAGTAAAAACTTCCGACCAAATCATGGGTAAAATTATGTCGCCTTCTCCTAAAATATTACCTAAATTTGTGATTGTCTCATCACTTAGAATAACCATTAAGGTTGCTATGCAGGCTTGAAGAATTATCCTAATTGAAGCCCGAATTTCAAATAAATCATCGAATGTCATTACTAAGATAATCAGCGCACCACATATAAACATTGATAGTGTTGTTGTATCAACATTTATTCTAGGTGTATTTAGAAGTTTTGGGATAATGGGCTGAGATTCAACCTCAGATACCAGGGTGACACTGCCATTGTCATATTTATAGG
>Ga0255758_10000560_pt1 | contig 41842 bp, 29 predicted proteins | sample 011ome_24_FD_179958 | JGI IMG/M metagenome (GOLD analysis project Ga0255758, IMG submission 179958) | Coastal salt marsh microbial communities from the Groves Creek Marsh, Skidaway Island, Georgia - 011513CT metaG (version 2) | ecosystem: Environmental > Aquatic > Marine > Intertidal zone >... | reverse complement strand
TAAACCGTTCGCGTCGCGATATCTGTTCGCGTGCGCGCAGTTCGCGAGCGTCGACGCGAGAAACCGTTTGTTGATTTCCAATTTGATTTTTGAATTTGCTCTGCTTTGTAATTGTTGTTGTTGCGTATGATGTTGTTTCATCATCATCGATTTCATCATCTTCTTCCTTTCGTCGTCTGAATCGTCGTGATTCGTGGTCAAGTACCGAGCGGTCGCGTCGAAGAGTTTTCGCGTCGCCATTTTGTGTGTTCTATTCGCTGTGCGAGAATGGAGAATTGGAAAAACTCTCGAGAGTTGTTTATTAGAGATACGAATTTATCGTCATTTATGCGTGAAAGGTACACGCGCGCAGAAATGCACACACAAAAAAAGGAATAAGAGAGCAAATGTCGAATCACGATGGAAAAGGAGGGAAGATTCCAACCGCGTCGGATTTCGTGGAGAAATTCACCGAGAAAACCTCCGAGCAGATGAAGAGTTCTTTCATCATCGCGAAATTCGCTCGAGTGTTGTACGGGAAGAAGTGCGACCAATCCATCGCGGGCACGTGGACGCAAGTGTCTCGCGTTCCATCCTCGACTACTGTTTCTGATGATGAAAAAACGACGGACTCGCTGTGCCCGTTGTTATCTGGTTTAGGCGCGCCCGCGTTCGTGTGCGGCATCGTGGACCGGTTGACGACAACCTTGACTATTTCGTGCACAGACGAGCACACGTTAAAGGTAGTTGATAAAACACCTCTGACGAAAGAAAACGTCACGGAGACTGGTCTGAGAGGCATCGGGAAAGAAGAGACGAGATGCAAGACGAAAGGCGGGAGGAAAGAGTACATGCTCTCCGGAGACGTGAAAATGGACGGGACGAACCAGTTCGCGTGCAGATTGATATCTCGAGGAGATGGATGGTGGACGATATCCGAACGCTCGTTGACGGACGAAAGCGGGAAGTATTTGCGCGAGAGGAACATATTGCGAGCGCCGGGGAAGAAAGACGTCGTCGTCGATCGATATTTCGAAAGAAGTAAGTAGATGTGAGGAGGAGAAGGTTACGTAGAAGAGAGATTTAGAATAATTTTCATCAGCTCGCGAGATTATAAAAACATTTTTCAACGTTCTAAGACCAAAACGGCTTCGCAGTGCGCGGTATGCGGAAACAGATCGACGGCTGCGGCTTTTCGCGGGCGGAAGGGAGGGCCCATGTTTTTCGTCCTCAACGCGCAGAGTTCGACGCAGTTTTGCGCCATGGACTCGGGGTTACAAGAGACGTAGACTATTTTGCGGAGTCTGGTCTCCATGCGGAGCGCGTTGAGAACTTTTTTGTGTAAACCGCACCGAGGCGGGTCGACGATGGCCACGACGTCGTCGTAGAGGAACTCTCGTTTTTGTTGTTGTTGTCGTCGTTCTTCTTCGTGTTCATCTTTGCTTCCCTCTTCCTCGTTGGTGTTTCCGGCAACTGTTTTCACGTCCTCGCCGTACTTTTTCAGCACGACGTCTAAAGTATCCTCGGCTTTTCCCGCAATCCATTCGCAATTCGTTCTGTCGTTTAATTTTGAGTTTTTCTCCGCGTCGCGAATGGCGTCTTCGACAATATCTAATCCGACAACCTTCCCAACCGAATTGGCGACGGTTAACCCGATCGTACCAGTACCACAACACACGTCGAGCAATAACGATTTTCCGTTCGGCGATGCCCACTCGCCGGCTAAGGCGTACAGCAATTCCGCGGCGGCGGTGTTCACTTGGAAAAATGCAGAGTGCGATAAGGAAAACTTCAATCCGCACATGTGTTCACAAATAACCATCGGCTTGTTGTTCGCAGTATTTCTGTCACCAACAACAAGCTCGGACGTGTGTGCATCCGCAGCAGCCATGTTTGATACGAGTTCGTTGTGCTGACGTAATTGCACGGTGATCAAAAACGATTCCGGTTTGAACGCGCTCGCCGCGGTTTCCATGGCGTCCCGAATACCTTTCAGCGCTTTCTCCATTTTCGCCGCTTCGAATTCCTTACCTGGATTAATTTGTACAACGACCATAACTTCCGAGTTTTCTTTTGGCGTCGGAGCGTCCAACGATAACGCGTCTTCGGCGTCGTCGATGCCATTCACAGTCACTTCAGCGTTATCATCTTCTTCATCCTCGTCCCTCTCGCCTTCTTCTAATCGAAGCCATTTGCGCCACGCTGGAGCCGCGCAATTTTGATTACTATCATTATCATTATTACTATCACTATCACCTAACATGGACGGAGCGCATCCACCTTCACGAACAATCAACAAGCGCCAAAATCCACTCCCGTTTCGCTTATCCCAACTCGGCAACGCGTCCTCTGTACCGGCGACGTCCCTGAGATACTTTTGCGCGGCTTCTTGAACGCAAATCGCCACCTTTGAAATGTTCCTACATCCAACGGGTTCTCCAATCGCCACGTTTCCTTCTCTGAATAAACCGACGTTAAACCCAATCGTCGGCTGACCTTGGTTATTATTTCCAATCGTAAACTCCGATTTGTTTCTGTATCCCTCGAGAACCGGCGAACGCACGATGCCTACTAAATCGCAACACCGTTTATTCTTCCTCGCGCTGGCGTCTTTCAACCACTGCTCGGTTTCCTCTTCTCCCTCAACATCACTTCCTTTCCCGTTGTTGTTAGTATTATTCCTCTTAAACTTCTCGTTCGCCTTCCCGACGAGTTCCGTCACCATCGCCAACGCCTTCCTCACCTTCGCCTTCTTCATTTTCAACTGTTCCGAATACTTCACGTTCCACAACGGACACACCGCGTCTCGCGCCTCCGTTTTTGCTGTTTTCTTCTTCTCCTTCTTCTCCTCGTTGTTGCCGCTGTTCTTACCGCCTTTATCTCTCGCCTCGCTCATGGTCACTTTCTTCCCGAACTTCCATCCTTTCGACGAAGCGCCACCTTTCATCATCGCTCCGCCATCCGCAGAAGCAGCATCGCTCTTTCCTTCCTTTTCCTTTTCCTCCTCCTCCTCCTCTCTTTGCTGCTTCGCTCGTTCCTGTAACTTTTTCAGGCAATAATCTCTCTCCTCGGGAAAGTTAAACGTCACGAACGCGTGCGTCCACCCCGAACGTTTTTTAACTTTCGTGTGTCCCGTCACGCGCATCTCGTGCAACGCGAGGCGAAAGCGTCTCTCGTCCCATCGCGAGGGAAGGCCTCGAATTAACGCGGTGCCGCCTGATCTGTTGTTGTTCTTGTCGTCGTCGTCGTCGTCCTCGTCGTTGTTTTTGTTGTTTTCATTCAAAGCCTTCGCCTTCGCTTCCTCCGCCGCCACCGACTCATCAACTCTCGTCCTCTTCGTCTTTTCCTCCGCCTCCTCCTCTCCTCTCGGTCGCTTGCGCGAAAGCGCGTCGTCGTCGTCCGCGGTTGCAGCGGCAGAGGGAGGATTATCGTCGTCCTCTTTCCCCGGCGAGATGATCATCAGGTCGATGATCTCGTCGCGTGAATCTTTTCCCGTCGTTTGCCCCGGAAAAAGCTCAAGGAGTGGAGAAGTGCGTCGTCGTTCTGAAGATTTTCCAATGTCTCTCGTCACTTTGTTCGCTCGCGCGCTGACGCGTTGTCTCTCTTTTGCGCGCAGTTTGAAGAGGTATATATATATATACAGAGCAGACGCGAGTATCGCGAACAACAGCGCGCGCGAATTGTTCAGAGAGAGAGAGAAAGAGAGAAGTCTCTCTTCGATGATGATTCGTTGGAATCCATCGCACACCGTTACGACGGGAAGACGACGACGGAAACCAACGGCGTTGCGGAATTCTCGTTCAAGAACTCCGATGAGACCACCTCTGCGAAAAGGAGGAAAAGGAGGACTCAAAGCCGCCGCGAAAAAAGGAGACGAGGAGGAAAAGGAGGACGCGTTTGCATCGAAGTCGTCGTCCTCGGAAGACGCGTTGTCGAGCTTAGAGCAGCTCGGAATAATCACCGAAGCGAAAGAAGAGGAGAAAGAAGAGGCAAAAGCGACAGTTGTAGAAGCGAAAGATGAAGATGCGACGACGGGAAGAAAAACCCCAAGCAGTGCGGAAGGAGAAGGAGGCGAAAATGATGCGAAGCTTCCGGTGCTTTTCCGGATGATTAAGAAAGGGTTTCGCGGCCCCCCGCGAGCGGGAGAAGGAGAAAAAAGCACTACGAATAATCCGCTCAATCGACCCAAGTATCAACGAGCGGAAGGCGTGACGAAGTATTGGAGTCCGTTTTTTTCTCCTCTGTCGAACATATACAACGTGCCGACGGAAGAGCCGACGGCGGCGGAACGGTTGGCTGTTTTGCACTTGTTTTTTTTCGCGGCGGACTTCGTCGCCGTGAAAACTGGAGCGAATATGGAGGGCGGGTTTTTCTTTAGTAATTTTGCGTTGTTCGCGGATGCGGTGAAGACGCAAAACGAGTGGTGGCGGTTACCGTCCGCTGCTTTGGCAGATTTTGGGTTAGAGCACGTCTTGGCGACAAACGTGTCGCTGTGGCTGATTGGGAGAGAAATCGAAACGTTGCTCGGGACGACTTCGTTTTTAGCGGTGTACTTTCTCGGCGCCACGGGAGGCGCCATCACGACTTTAGCCTTCGACGACAGCTCGAAATTAATCGCGGGAAGTTCTGGTGCCGTTTTCGCACTCTACGGCGCGATATTAACGTACACGGTCCTCAACCTCGAATCCGGATGGAACCAACGCGGCTTTACGACGCGTCTGTTTCGAATCGGCGCTTCCTCCATCGCGCTCTGTTACATAGCCTCCGAAACCGCCTCCGACGGCGCCACCCACGTCGTGAACAACTGGGATCATCTCGGCGGTTTCCTCTCCGGCATCTTGCTCGCCTACTACGGTCTGTGCCCGTTATTCTCCTCCATCCAGTTCAAACCGGGCGAGGAAAAAAACCGAGCGCAGCGACTGAATTTGGAAGATAAAACGTTAGAAGAACCGTTCGCGAAAACGAGCGCGATTTTATACGGCGTCTGCGCCAACCTCGTCGCCGCCAGCGTCGTCGTCGCCTTCAAGCGCGCGAGCGGAGTCGATGATTTTTAATCATCGTCACGATATAACGTGCGATCATCGTCGCAGTCATCATCACGGAACACACGTCGACGACGTAATGATATTAATAATACTAAAGTATACGCACCACCGCGCAAAATTTTTCATCCGTAACGGAATATCTTTCACTCTTTGGATAACGAAAACTGCGCTTCACAAATCTCTCTCTCGACGTACTACAGCGACGCACTACTACTTTGAGGCATTTTAGAATCAGACTTTCGCTGCTCTACCGTTACGAGAATGATGACGACTTTAGCGATGGTCGGTTGCACGCCTTCGACCGCCGCCGTTGCGCGACGAAGGAGCAGCGTTAGGACACGCACGCGACGAAGAAGTTTCCCCGACGACGACATCAAAACTCTTTCTTCTGTCGACACGAACGCGACCGCCACGGAAGAAGAAGAAGACAAAGAAGACAAAGAAGAACACAGTTTGAACAACAAGACGTCGAGGCGAGCTTTTTTTGAAGCGTCCGTTGTGTCGTCGTCAGCTTTGGCCTTCGTGCTCTCGTCGACGACGTCTTTGTTCACTTTCCCTCCCTCAGCCTTTGCGATTGGCTTTCAGAAAGAGTTGAAGCCGAAACGCGCGTCGCTGAGCGATTTGAATTTACAAACGTCCATACCGTTTCAGTTTCGGGGCGAGGAACATGCGGGCGTTCAGTTTGGAGATTCAAGAGTGGGAGACGGGAAAGAGATAAAGTCCGGGTCTTTGGCGACCATTCACTTTGACGTAAAATTGAGAGGTTTGACCGTCCTCTCGACGAGGACGGCGAGAACGCTAGGCGGGAACAGGACGGTATCGGAACCGATGCAGTTCTCGTACGGGAAGTTGCCGACGGAGTACTCGAAGGCTTTGAAGAGGAAAACGGTAAACGGTATCGGTGCAGAGGTGAGGATTGATCCGGAACTTGGGGAGTTGTACGTGGTGAAAGTGTCGCCGGACGGGCCGGCGGCGAAGGCTGGATTTAAAGCGAACGACGTGATTTTAGAGATTGATGGGACGAAAGATTTGGCGAACTTACCAATTCAAGAAATTGGAGCGTTGTTGTTGGGACCAGTGGAGACTACCGTGGACGTGACGGTACAAAAAGGTGGTTCGCGCGCGGGACCGAACTCGCCGGTGGAAAAGTACACGTTAACGAGAGAAGCGACGATGATCGTGCCTAAAAAACAAACCGCGAACGCAAACGTCGAAGGCGGTGGGGGGTTATTTAATGGCGAGACTGGACCGGCGATACCGCCGGTGGTGTACGTTCCGGGTGCTTTAGAAGGTATGAAAGTTGGCGGTCGCAGAATTATCAAAACGCCGGCGGATTTAGGCTACGCCGACCAAGGCGAAGGCGAGATCCCTCCCGGGAGCGAGATTATCGTCGAGGTCGAGTTATTAGACGTGAAAGATGCCGCGTGATGAAATATCTACTTACTACTAACCCGCCGCGCAAGAGGAGAAAGATTTTTTTTTACGTTGACCTTTGAGGATCCAAAAATAGACGCACGCTCCCCAACATAAATACTCTTTGAAAAGAGAGGAATCGATACCCACGCGCGCATTCGATACGCCGCTCACGAGTACTAAACCCAATCGATCGATTGCCGATTATTATTCGAGCGCCTTTCGCGACACGACATGCCCGCCGCCACGTCGTCGTCGTCATCGAACAACAACAACACCGGGAAGAAGAAAAAGAGTTCCGAAACCACCGCCAAGAAGACGAAAGGAGGAAAGAAAGAGCGCGCTTCGTCGTCTTCCTCTTCTTCAAAGTCGGCAAAGACGGGAGGAGAGCATTCCTCTTCGTCGTCGTTCGTCCTTTCCGAACTGCAAACGAAAATCGTAAGATTGGAAACCGAACTCGCGAAAGAAGCGGCGTATCGAAACCACGCGCAGTTGGAACGAGACAAAATAAACGCGTTTTGGGAGATTTCTAAACGAGCTTTGGAGCGAAGCGAATCGATCGCGCGAGAGTACGAGAGACGCATCGATGACGTGGAAGATGAAGCGGACGTTCGAGTGCGAGCGAAGGTGCAACAGATTAAACACGAGCAGAAAGAAAACGAAGGGAAGGTTGACCTTTCGCGCGCGGAGAGTACCGAGGCGATCAGGGAGGCGAAGAGCACGTTCGAGAAGAGAGTGGAGGAGATGAGAGAGAAAATACGCAAAGAAGAGAGGAAGATTGCGGAGAGGGAGGTGAAATGTCAAGAAATGGTGAGGAAAAGCGAGATTGAGCGGATGAAAGAGATTACGAAGTTGCGCGTGGAGTTTGAGGAGAAGAGGGAAAAGGAACGCGAGGTCGCCGCGAGGAGGGAGAGGATGCACTTCGAAAAAGCAGAGCAGACTTTAGCGGAGACAGTGGAACGATTGACGAAGAGCAAAGAGAAACAGCTTGACATTTTAGAGAAGGAAAGCGAAGAGCACATGAAGAAGACAGAACTGTATTATCGAGGGTTGAAGGAATCCGCCGAGGCGAAGACGGTGGAGTTATCCGCGAGAATCGCAGAGTTGGAGAGGAGGGTGTACCACGCGGAAACGGAGGCAAAGCGAGCAAAAGCGAAAGCCGAGGCTTCCGAAACGCCCGCAAAGCTCGCCGAGGCAAAGGCGGAATGCGAGGAGAAGAAGCGAATTCGCGCCGAGAGGAAAGTCCAACGCCTCGATTTCCTCGAAAAATCGATTAAAACGTGCGAAGAGAAACGAGAGGTGGCGGAAAAGAACTTGGAAAGAGCGATACAACAGTTCGAGGTGGTTGCCGCGGAGAACGCAGAATTAAAATCAGCGTTGTTTCTCCGCGAGCGAACAACCGCAAGTGGAGTCGTCCTCGGGAGAAGTGCATCGGCGAGAACTCCCGGAACGACGAGAGTCGCCGCGGCGTAGCATCGAGAAGGAGACGTTTACACACAGTACTCAACATCGATTCATGTATAACACATACCACTCAAACGAAAGACGCTCTAATTCCCTACCACAACCATCCACGGTCGAATCGTATATGTCGGCACCAACCCCGCTTTATAATACGCGTCGTTTCTCACGAAGTTTTCCACGTAGTCTTTATCCACGTTTTTGAACACAAACACGCCGGTATCCACCGGGTCGGTCAACGCGCCCGCCATCGCGCACGTCCCTTCCTCGAACGCTTTCTTCGCCCCGTTTATGTGCTCCTCACGGTACGGACCTCGCTTTTCCAGCATGTTTGGAACGTACTCTAAGGTTAACAAAACGTAAGCGTTTTCTGTTCCTCCTCCTGCGTTCGCGTTGGAAGCCATTTCGATATGTGTACGAACAGTTCTTCTCGATGATGTCGACCGCGCTGGTGGTCGCCTGAGTCCTCCTCGACTGGTGAATTGAGATAAAGATGTCGTTGATCGACAAAGTGACATGCGCGCGTTGGAGAGAATCCGTTGGAACAGAAACAGAAAGAAAGATGTGAGGGAAACTGTCGTGAAACGATGATGGTGTTTTAAGTACTCTGTATTATAAAAAACGATTTTATTAAAGCTTTCTCTCTCTCTTCTCTTCCTCCTGACTTCTCTTTCTCTCTCTATACTATTATTGCTTAGTGTGTTGTTGTTGTTGTTGTTGTTATTATTATTCATGTTATTGTTATTATTAGTATTAGTATTGTTACCGTTTACGCCGCGTCCATGGGTTCCGCTTCGTCGCCGCCGTCCTTCTCTTCCGCCATCTCTTTCTTCTCTTCGTCTTTGACGTCTTTCTTGTCCTCTTCCTCGTCGTCGGTCGCTTCGGCAGTTTTCTTCTCGATCCACGCTCGGAATTTCTCGATTTGAGCTTTGGATTTCGCGCTCTTCGCTTTGCGTTTCTCTTTGCGCGAGAGCGGTTTTGCCGCGGGTTGAGGGACTGCGACGGCTTTGTCTTTGCTGTTGCCTTTCTTCGCTTTCTTAGCCGGCGGCGCGGAGGATTTCGCCGAATAGCCGCCAGGTGGGACGCGAGAACGGAAGAAAACGTCTTCGGTATCCAAAACGTAAGACACTTTGGACGTTGAGCAGGAGATTTTACACTCCAACGCGTTTTGAATGCTCGCGTTGGTCATCGCGCTTTGGTAACTGAGCTGCGAATCCGCTTCGCCTGCGGCAGAGTGGACGACGAAACCGGCCCCTTTTTTCGCGCGGCGCAAAAACACTGGCGCTCGCTCTTTTTCGTCCGTCTCTTTATCGCCAGTTTCGACGAGCGTCATGTCCTCGTGCGCGGCAACGTGCAAGAATCCTTCTAAGTGCGTCGCAAAATGACCATCCATCGCTCCCGCTTTAACGTCAATCTTATCTAAAGACGGTTCGCAGAGTTGAATTTGGAGCGTCTTGCCGTTGTTTTCGCTGCCAATCCTATACGCACATTCGTCACCGAGCAAAACGCACGTGTTGGCGTGGTATACTCCCTCGTGGAACGGCGCGTCGCGCGTGGCTTCGTACTCCGCGAGGTGTAAAAGCTTCGCGTCGATGTCTTCCGCTAACAAAGCTTGAACTTGTTTGATTAACTTGTAGATGAGTTTATCCAGCGTAAAGAGTAAGTACGAGTTCGCGCCTAAGAGCAAACGACAATCGTCCTCAAACTGCGACTGGTCCGTCGATCCGTTCAATAAGTTAAACAAAAGAGTCAAGAACTCTTTGTGGACGTCTTCGGCTTTCTTCCCTTTCGTTTTCTTTGCCATGGCCGTCGCCGAAGCACGGGCCGTTTGAAGACGATCGTACAAGTGCTGATGCAAGCGCATGAGATGATAGAAACCTTCGTCGCCGTAAAAGACTTTACCGGGCAAATCAACGTATCGAGTTTTCGAGTTTGAGCTACCGTCGACAACGAACCCGGATACCGGCCTGCACGATTTGTACCTCGCGTCTTGGCCGTCTTCGGAATCGGAAGAATCGTTCTCGTCGCCGTCGCTTTCGCTGGAATCCTTCGTCTTGTCGTCGTCGTCGTCGTCGTTGCCGGTTAAGCCGAGAGCCTTCTCCAAAGCCTCCGCGGCGGTCGTTTCCTTGTTCGAAGCTTTCGGCGTAGCGGCACGTTTCTTGACGCTCGCGACGCCTTCGTCTTCTGGATCTTCTTCCTCTTCCTCGTCACCTTCGTCCACGGTTTCTTGATCCGGTTCTTTCTCCATTTCCTCGTCTTTGTCTTCGTCTGCGTCATCGTCTTCCGATGATTTCTTCTTCGAATCTTTGCTCGCGCCTTTCTTACCTTTCTTTTTCCCATTCGGAGAAGCGTTCGCTTCTGCAGTTTTGACGGCTTTCGCGCAGTTTTCAGCCGTCATATCTTTAAAATCATCCTCGTTATCGCGCTTGATTTTAAAGAACGGTTCCAGAAAGTCTCTATAGAACGTCATGACTTTATTAGCCGGTTCCCCCGACATCATTTCGCGAGCGGAAAAGCGCGTGACGGCGTAGACGTCATCGTGGACATTGCGCTCGGCGTATTCAAAGGTCAAATCTGGGGATTCACCGGGCGATTTCGAGGCTCTCGCACCAATGGCGTCGTCTGCCGTTTTCTTCTTGTCCGAAACTTCCTTGATCTCTTGCGTCATACCTTTGCCGGATAAGTTCTTCTTATCGGCTTGCTTGAAGTAAAAGGATCGATGGTCGAGAGATTTGTTGTAGTTCTTCGCGCAGACATCGTTCCAAGTCGGAAGCATTTCTGTTTTCAAGATTTGCCACTCCTCGGATTTTTGTTTCAAACGTCTCAAGACTACCGGGATAGTAGCCCACGGCGCGTTCATCGTCAAGAATCGCATCTCGCGTCCGCGGTCGCCGTAGATTCGTTCAACGGCACGTAAAACGATTGTAGAAACCGTACCTTCCGGAAGAAAGTGTGCTAATCTCTCGCCGTGAACTTCTTCTTTCGACTTTTTCACCGGTGCGGCAGCCGGCTTTTCCACGGCAGCGGCTTCCGCCGGTTTGGCGGCGTCAACTTCCATACTATCTTTCTTGTCTTCCTTAGCTGCACCTTCCGCGGGTTCAACTGGAGCAGACGCTTCACCTCCAGTAGTCGCGGCGCCATCGGTCTGTTTAGCAGCAGCGGCAGAAGCTTCTTCTTCTTTCTTCACCGGCGCGGCCGCGGGCTCTGGAACGACTTTCGCCTCTTCAGTGTACATCTCGGCGATTTCCTTGTGCACCTTCTCTAAAGCCTCAATCGCAGACTTGTTCGTTTCGAGCACCATGTCGATTTCCATGCGATCGTCTTCACATCGAAACAACGCTTCTTCGTACTGGTTCTTTCTCATGGCTTTAAACGAGTAATCTTCGGACCCAGAGGTCACCGCGACCCAATTGTCGTTCAATACTTCTTTGCACAAAGGCGTTCGGGTGCTCGCGTGCATTTTCGGAAAGTTCTTCGGCAACAAACGGTAGGACGGACCACATCGTTCGCACGTCGATAAATCCAACTCAGAGATTGGTTTGGATAAGAACTTTTCTCTCGCAGCGGACGCTTTCATCTTTGTGACTTCCCGCGTCGTGAGTTTCATCCCGGCTGCTTTCTTCGCCGCCGGCGCCTCGGCGGCTTCAAAGTCCATCGATTCGCATCTCGCGACAAACTCGTTCCATCCGGTCACCAATTCAGGAAATCTCCCAATAATGTCCATCACCAAACCTTGAAGTTCCATCTTGGAAATTAAATCCGCGTTGAATAGAGTAATCAACTTGCAAAAATCCGCGTATTGGTCTTTCGAACGCAACCTCGCTTTGACTTTATCAAAATATGAAAGCTCCTTAGCTAACTGCAACGCCGCTCTCTTCTCCTCCGTGATCTCATCTTGCTGCGCCTGGTCAATTACCATGCCACCTTTCTGCTTCCTTCTATTTTGCCCCGGAACTTGTTGCGCCCGAGCCGCCTTCGCGCCAGCGCCTCGCCCGCCTTTCCCTCTTCCGGTGGCGCCTTGCCCAGCCTGTTGCGTCGAATCCGGCAAAAAGTACGTAAATTGCTCCAACAAATCGTTGTGTGACTTGAACAATTGCGCGACTTCCTCGTACACCTGTGAAATTGATTTCAAATTCTTCCTATACATGTTCAAAATCTCCAAAAACGTCTTGTACACTCTCTCGTCGCTCGCGAAACGAGTTTTGATTTTGTTCACGTACGAAATCGCGTGGACAAACTCCACTTGCGGCTTTTGCCCTTGCGCTTGTCGCTTTGCCTCTTCCCGTTCTTCTCTCTCGATATCTTCCACGCGAATTTCGTGCCCTCGAGGTAAAAACTGATTGAAGCCTAAAATCAAATCCCGATGGCCTTTGAAAATTTTCTTCACGCGTTTGATCACCCCTTCCGTATCAATCCTGTTCAGTTCGTATATTAAAAAAGACAAAAGGAAAAAGTGTCATCACGACGCGTCAGCACAAACGCACACAACTATCAAGCAACGAATAGAAAACGAGAAGAGATTGGCGAGGTTTACATCCTCTCCTTCTTCGCGGCGAGCGCGTTCAAAAACGTTTTGAAAAATTCTTCTCTCGTCACCCAAAACCAAAACCAAAAAGCAGCCCAAACTTTGTTGCAAAAAAAAAACTCACCTCTGCGCTTTGAACTCCTTCATGATTTCCAAAAACTCGTCGTACGTTTGTTTCCTATCTTTCAGGCGATCTTTCAAGTGTCGCAAATAACTCAAAGCGTCTTGTTTTCTCGCGGCGTCGTCCACTTGCGCCCCGCCGTTCGTTCCTATCCCCGCACCCGGGGGCGGGTTATTCGTTAACGTTTGCGGTTGTCTGTTTGTGTACGAAGAAGAAGAAGTTAAAAGGGTCAGTCCAAAGTGTTTCTTCAGAGTCGTCCGCGGAAAAGACTCTCGCATTGGAGGCAGCCGCATGTGTGCGTTTTTCAACTTTCGAGGGGGTTTTTGTAATTTTCCAATCTCAATCTCACCCCGACCGTCGAACGCGAAACGTACGAACTTTGCGCGCGTTTGCAAAGCAAAGAAGAAGATCGATCGCGCAGATCTTCTCGCAACAACACATCGAGAGATCAACTCTTTCTTTGTCGAAAGAAAATATAAAACGTACCCAGCCATATCTCGCCTTCTTCCGATGAGGATGCAAAGAAACTCTTCTTCTTTCGGTCGCCGAGATGACGAGACGGAAGACCGGAAAGAAATCTATCTTTCAATTCTTTTTTTTTCGAACTTTTCTCCGTTGGTGCTCGAAAAATTATACACAAGACACCACCACGCTTGACTCTCGCAACTCGAGAAGGAGAGAGAGTAAGAGTTGTCCTAGACTTATCAGCCGAGGGGGTGTCTCTCCTCGCGGCGTCGTTCTTTTTAACGCGTTCTTCTTCTTCTTTCGTTGTGAAGAGTTACGAAAATTCTTTTTTTTGTTTGAGGCCTGATCGTTGGTCGCTCGTGTGGCGTCGCAGGTGTGGGTTTCAAATGGCAAAACGTGAAGGCTCAAGAATTTTTCACCAAAATTTCGAGTGCTTTCGAAGGTCGTCCTTAAATTGGAGGGGAGGGGGGGGCTGCATTTTATTTTCCTTCTTTGTGAAGAGGGTGTTCAATGTGTGTTTGTTCTCTGGCGCACGCGCGTATCGCTTATTTATATATGTAAATAGGATCACAATACGCATTATTATCTAGCTCTAGCTGGGGTTCTATTGTCGTCGCCATTATCATCCTCGTCTTCTACTTCTTCGTCTTTCTCCTTCCTGCTGCTCACGACGCTTTTGTTTTTCATGAGCGCTTCTTTCAACTTTGCCGCCGTCGCCGCTCTTTTTTGCCGATCCTCTTCTTCCTGTCTCAACTCCTCCTCGGTTTTCTTCTTTCTCTCGCGGAGCAAATACGCTTTCATCTTCTTCTCGTTGGCAGTGCGAGCCGCTTCCTCTTCTTTTTGTTCCATGAGCACTTTGTTGTATCGTCTCGCCCATTTCGTCTCTTCTCGACTGACGTCTTGGATGTCCAACTCCATGGACTCGATGGAAACGCACAAACCGGCAATCATTTCTTCCGTTTTAGCCTTTGCTAAGCTGGCTTTTTCGTACGCGTCGTTATCAAAATCGTCGTCCGTGATCGAAGCACCGTTCGCGAGTTTTTGTTCAAAGCTGAAAACGGCAACTTTTGCGGCGTCGTTGGCGATTTTCATTTGGCCCAACAACGATTCCGTTTGCGCTTTTTTGGCTTCGAGTTCGCGAATCTGCGCTTGCATCTCCGCCATTCTCTTCATCCGCCTGTACTGTTGTTTCTCTTGAGAAGCAGGAGTCGCGTCTGGAGTCCGACGTTCAGGATCGTATTTACTGTATTTCTTCTTCTCCTTTTTCTCTCTTTTTCCATCACCGGAAGATGATGAAGAAGAAGATGATGAAGCGTAAACTGTTGGTTTTCGCGAGCCGCCGTGCGCCACAGATTTTAACTTGTTCGCATACTCCGGGTCTTTCCACTTGGCTTTAATCGCCGCAGAAATTTTCTCGTTATGCGCGCGCGTTCTTTTTTTCGTCGGCAAGGCTAACCCACGTTGAATTCGCAAACGTTTCTCCGCCTCTTTCTTCGCCTTTGCATCCATCTGTCGTTGTTGCGTCTCTCTTTTCCTCTCTTCTTTGCGCCTCTCTTGTTCCTCCCTCTTCTTTCTATTTTCCACGGCGAGGCGTTCATATTCGCTCGTAATTCCAAAATACACGCGTCCAACCGCCGACGCTCTTCTCCCGAACGCACCGTACGATGCTAAACCAATTTTACTCTCTTTCGGTACCAAACGATTTTCCTCGTCGCTGATTTTCTCAATTTTTTTCTTCTTCATCGCGTCTCTCACGGAAAGCGATATGCGCGCCTTCGTGTGCGGAGACAACTTCCCAGCGTTCAACAAAGCCGCCTCTCGTATCTTCGCTCGAACTTCTGGTGTTTTCATCCTTTCCATTGTCTTCTGTCGAATCTTTTCGATCGTCTCCTGCGAATGTTTACGTCCTTTATTCCAAGGCACGTTGCCTCTGTTCGCCATCGAAATCCTCTCGCGTCGTCTCAACTCGTTCGCCATGGTCGTTTCCGGTCTTAAAACCGCCTCCGGGTCGTCCCCGACCATCTCCAACACTCTATCATCCTCTAACACTCGAATTTCTACCTCGTCTCTACCTCTATCTTCCAATATGCGCTTTCGTAAGAAGTTGCAGTTCGGGCACGCGCACGCTTCGGTGTGCTTTCTCGGCTTCTCGCTCCCGACGACGAAACCGCCGTCCACGCCTTGATAAATGATTTGGTGTTTCGTATGCGTCGTCAAAGACGACGACGAAGAAGGACCGTCCGCATCCTCCTCCTCGATATCTCGAGCGTGCGTTTTCGAATCCACTTTTTCGATCATGTGTTCCAAAACCGCCCTCCTCTCTTGCTTTCTTCGCCTTTCCTGCGTCTTGATATCCTTCGGTGGAAGCGCCGTCGTCGACGTGGTAGGTCCTTTCGTGTGTTTACTCAGCTCGTGTAAACTCTGTCTCAAATCTTTCGCGTTTTTCACCTCGTTCACGGCGTCGTGAATCGCGCGTAAACTCGAAGAGGCGTTCTTTTTCCCGCCACCCGGTGGCGTCGGAGACACTCGCCACTGTTCTTTCGGATGACGACGACGATCCCCGGGGTTCCCGTTTTCCCCGTTTTTGTCGGCTGCTGACGATAAAAAAGGTGTCCTCCTCTTCGTCCCGCCGCGAAGAACACACGCAGCTCTAGATCTTCTCGAGAAAAACGCTTCGGTGGTCGATGATGATGTCGGCATCGTCGTCGTCGTCGTCATCATCGTTTGTTTTTGTTTTCAAGCGGAGCGTTGATGTTGTTGACTGAGAATGTAAAAACCTGAAAGAAGAGGTCTGCTCCAATCGATTCTTCGGCGGCTTTGAGAAATCAAAATTCTCTCTCTCCTTCTCTCTCTCTCTCTCTCTCTCGCGGAGAGCACTCTCTCTCTCTCTGTGTGTTCTCGAGTTCTGTTGTTTTGCCCTTCTCTCTCTCTTTCTTTCCTTCTTCACTTCTTTCCCTCTCTCTCTCTCTCTCAAGGAACAGAGAGAAGAGTTGTTTCCCTCTTTAGGCGCTTTGACGAATTCTCTCTGCCCCCTAAAATTTTGAGGAAAACGAGAGAAAAAAGTGACTCACACGTCATTTCAAAGAAGCAAAAATCTCTCACACATCTCTCGAGAGCGCCGACTTTACGACGACGACGCGAACGTACTTTCATCCAAACAGAGTTACATTTGAACGGTTGAAAATATGTTTTCTTCCTCGATGACGTTGAAGTGCGCGATATCGGAACCACCGAAGAGTTTCGAGTCGAAGGAGACTTCGTCCTCGAAGCCGCAATTGAGGGGAGCGACGAGGATGACGACGGCGGTGAAATTAAGCAGAAAAACGACGAACAAAAATGAAGGAGAAGGAACGGTCGCGAAGGTTCGCGAGAGTCAAAGTGCGATGAAAAGCGTGGAAGAGATGTCGACGGATGCAAACGCGTCGAGGAGAAGTTTACCGGTTGCGCAGATTATAGAGAAGAACGCGGAGGAAGACTTGGCGAATTTGTTTGCGCCGATGGCGCCAAAATCGAAAAAGACGAAAGCGAAGAAGAAATTTTTAAGTAGCGGTCTTGGGGGGAAGATTTCTTTGGCGATGGAGGAACAGGAGGCGAAGAGAGGAATAGCGGCGACGACGAGTTCGTCGTCGTCGAAGAAATCGAGCGCTCAGATGCAAAGTCAGACGAAAAAATCAGAGTACCAAGCGTTCGTGGACTATTACTCCATGGAGTACCAAGAGTACGAACAGATGCCGGATAAAGCGTTCGAGAAGTTGCGGAGGAACTTGTCGTTGGAACAGAAACATCGGCCGATGTTGACGTATATGGTTTCCCTTGGGTTTAAAGAAAAGGATTTGGAGAAGTTGATGTTACAAAGCGAAGAACAACTGTTCTCGAAACCAGTCTCGAAGATTATCTCTCGAGTGGAATACTTGAAGTCAGAATTAGGTTTAGAAGGGACGAGTTTAGTGAAGATTGTGAGCAAAGACCCGCAGATTTTGTTGCAAAGAAATAGGCATTCCATCCCGAGGTGCAGATATTTAACGCATTTGGGTTTGGATACGCAGGAGTTGGCATCGGTGCTTTCCAAGCAGCCTTCGATTTTACACTTATCCGTGCAAAACTCTCTGAAACCGAGAGTGGATTATTTCAGGCACGAGTTAGGGATCGCGTCCGAAGATTTGGCGAAAGTCATCACGAGAAACCCGGCGGTGTTGACGTTCTCGGTGGAGGATCAAATCGCACCGAGAGTGGAATTCTTGAAGGATTTGGGGATATCGCACGAAAACGTCGCCAAGTTGATTCTTCGCCACCCGCAAACGTTGCAATATTCCTTCGATGGGATTAAAGAGCACGTAAATTTTCTCGCGAAAGATTGTAAAATGAACGACGAAGAAGTAGCGAAAACGATTAGTCGCTTGAACACGTTCTTCTCGTTGTCTTTGGAAGATAACTTGCGACCAAAGTACGAGTACTTAATTGACGAGCTTGGCGGCACGAAACAAACGGCAATTTCGTTTCCGGCGTATTGGTCCTTGGCGCTCGATACGCGCATTAAGCCAAGACACCGATTCATGGAAGAATACAACGCCGCGCCAGACCCCTTTCCAATGAAGCTTTTAGCCGAAAAGGATGAAGTCTTCGTGAAGAGAGTTCGTGGCGCCAACTTGGACGCGTTTGAAGCGTTCAAGAAGGACAACGTCGAAAGTTACATCGCCGAGACGCAAAAAAAGAAGCTTTTGCGCTCAAAAGTCGACCACTTGCGAGGAGCGGCAGAAGAAGCGCAATCGTGCGTCTGGCCGAATCCGGCAATGGTGCCACCGAAACGTGTTTTGAGCGAACGCGCCATGCGCTCGAGAGACTCGTTTCGAAACATGCGTTCGGGGACGCAACATCGCGGTCCGCGATAAAGCATAAAAATAGATCACATAAATAGTCACATAGATGCGTAGCGCTGTAGAAATAGATGTGAAATCAATTATTTGCTGCTAATCCTTAATTGATATATAATGTAAGTAATACATGCTTCTAAAACTCTTCTCTGCTAAGTTACGCCGTGTCCAACATCGCGCCGCCTCCGCCCGCGGCGGCGCCCGTGGACAACTGCGCTATTCGCTGCTGCAAAATCTGAATATCCCTTTGTGTCTGATCGAACTTCTTCTCGATAGCCTCCGCGGCTTTCTCCAATCGCGTTCTGCGTGCGAATAATATAGGAGAGAAAACGTGCAATCAGTAAACGTTCGACGCGTATTCATCAAAAACGAATAAAGGCTTTGACGAGAAACAAAAAGAACGAGAACGAGAAAAGTCAACAAAATGTTTCACCAACCTCTCCGCGTTTATGAACTCCAATCGCTTGGTCACGTTACTCGTCGCCTCGACCACGTCTTGTTTCGCTAACATCGGCCCGATCAGTTTATACACGTTCGCGCCTTCCTCTAAAGATTTCAACTCTTCCAACACCATCTCGTTTTCCGTCGCTTGTTGCGTGAACGTTTTTCGTGCTTCGATGTTCGCTTGCAGTTCTGTTTTTCATCGTCGCATCGTGCGCGATGCGAGAGAGAAAGAGAAAGAGAGAGTCAGTTTTTACCGAGAAAGAACGCGATGAATAAAAAGAACAAACCTTGTTGCAACTGCTGAAAGCTCCCGGAATCCACGCGGAGCTTTTCGTGTAAGCTCTTGATGTTATTGCTCGTCGTCGTCGCCATTTTTTCTCTGCCGTTTTGTGTTTTTTCTTCAATTTTTTCCTCACAACTGATGACACGAAATAAGCGCAAAACCAACGAAGAGAAAAGAGTTGTCGTTGTTGTTGTTGTTGTTGTTGTTATATTATGTTTTACTCCATCGACTTACTCTCCCCGAAAGGCGCGCTCGGGAACGTTTGGGTAATGATGCTTTTGTTTCGAGATGCTATTTTCGTTCGCGTCGGGAGTTTAATCACGCGTTTTATTCACGCGCGCGAATGAATTCTTCTTCGCCCTCTTCTTCGCGTATTTAAAAAGACATGTGGTTTTGCGAGCGCTGACGACGACGAAACTTTCTCTCTCTCTTTATAGATTTTAGCGCACCATCCGGAAAAAGCGAAACGATTGACGCGCGCGAAAGCGAGCGGGATGTCCATCAGCGAAGCGTGCGCGACGATCATGAAACCGCCGAGTCCTTTGGTACGTTGTTCTTTTTTCTTCTCTTTCGCACATGTGAGATCTCGCGTGTGTTTGTTTCTTCGCGCGAGCGCGCGGCGAGGTTCCCATGAACATGAAACGTTTTGTTTACGGCGATGATGATTTTTTACCGCATTGCTCCTTTAATGATTCTAACGAGCGATGTGATAAGTGTAGTAGTTCACGTCGCGCGATAGGAAGATGAACTTTCGCTTCTTCTGAGCCGGAAACGAACAAAAGCCGAGAACGCTCTCACGCGCTCACGCGCTCGGGCAACAGTTTTGTCTCTTTCTTTTCACTATTTTTCTATATCATATTGCTCGAGAATGACTTCAACTCTTTCTGTGTAGGCTTTACGTCTCGCCGCGGTGCTTTTAAAAGGCGTTGTTACGTTATACAATCGAAAGATTGTGTTTTTACACGACGATTGTCGAGACGTCGTGCAACGCTTGGTGAAGATCCAATCGAGACAATCGAAACAAAAACGCGAGGACGTCAAGTTGCTCGCGGATGGGAACGGCGAAGAAGACGGGAAAGACGACGCAGAGGGAACGAAGAAGTCGAAGAAGAGGCGTAAAATGGGGAACAGTGGTTTGGACGACGACGATTTGCTCGACTACGACATGAACATGCTCCTCGATAGAGACGATCCGCGCAGAGGAAACGATGAGAATCTCGATACTATGTCGAACATGAGCGAGTTTAATGCCGCGCCGAGTGGTTCTAAAGCCGTATCTGGAGGCGAAAATCGGTTTTATCTTCGAGACGAGGAGGTTTTGCAATGGGCGAAAAACGCTGGCGACAGCGACGACGACGAAGCGGCTTCCAAGCGCAAGTCCGACAAGCGTTTACAACTCGAAAAGAGCAGAAGAGCAAAGCTTGACTTGGACGACGACGATATGATGTTTCGCCTCGGTTACGGTGGACTGATGGACGACGACGACCTTTCTGGGGACGAAGAAGCGAGAGAACGCAAGCGTCAACGCGCGTTTGGCATGGAAGAGGAAGACGACGAACAGAACATTTTGGCGCCTATTCCGGACGAAGGTTCCGAGGATGAGGATCACCAAGGGTTCGTGGCGATGCCGATGGACGCTTCTGAAGAAGAAAAGGCGTTCCTTGAACCCGCGTTTCAATCGCAAAAAGAACAAGACCAGCGCGAAGAGCGTTTACTTCTTGATTTACGCGCGGCGAACGCGCCTGTACGTCCGAGACAAAAACGTCCGAAAGTCGCGCGACTCGCGAACCAACGTGCGATTATCTTTGATCAGCAAACGCGCATTGAGAACGACGAGTACAAACAATGGCTAGTGAACTGCGACGATATCGTGTGCGACCGGCCGAGAAAAGAGATTCCAATAGACGAAAAGGACATACATTTGATGAACGACGAGAAAGCGTTGGCCGCGCACTTCCGAGCGACGGCTTTCCGAACCGGACGCGAATCGTTCTTCCGAAAAGGAGATCGATGGAAGAAGTTTGAAGCGATGTTGTATCCGAATTACAAATCGAAAGTAAACTTTGCGCCCATTCCTGGCGACGCCACGTTGGTTCCACCGCCGGAAGTTAAACGTCCAGACGGCGAGTACACCACGGAAGACGAAGACAACGGATACAACGTCCCACCAGCTTGGGACGAAGAAGAAGAGGAGCACTTCCTCAAATTTGACGCCAGTAAAAGAGCAGAGAAACGCGCGGCACTCGTTCGCACTCCTTCTTCTGGAGGTGGCGTTTCGGCATCTTTACGAAGCACGCGAGGCGGAAGCGTCGTTCGCACGCCCTCCTCCTTAGCGGACGCGTTGGAAGGAAAAGAACTCGAGTTCGTGGACGAGCACGGACAATCGCACGGAAACTTGCGCGAGGACACCATTCACGAGGATCGTGAAATGCTCGTCCGTACTTTTTCGCAAAAATCCAACGAACCGCTCGACAAAAGTCAGCCTCTGAAAGAGACGGAAGAAGAACCGGCAGGCTACTTGGATTGCTCCGGTCGCCACCGCCATGAACGCATCCCACGCGCCGCGAAGAACTTGCTCGTCTTCCTTTCCGCGAACACGGTGTGGAACCAAGACGATACAAACACCAGCGAAGCGGCGTTTGATGCCGCTTCGACGGAAGGTAAAGAAAAAGAAAAAGCGAGCGCCTCCATCGACTTGACCGAGCTTTGCGAATCGAACGCCTTGACGCGTCAAGCCGCCGCTCGGTGCTTCTACAACGTTCTCATCTTACAAAGCGAAGCGTTCGTCGACGCAAAACAAGAACACATCGTCAACGACGATGAAGAAGAGAACGAGGCGAGTTTCGCGTTCGAAGATATCCCTCCCGTCGTTTTATGCAAAGGCGATCGATACCGAGAAGGCCTCGCCGCCTCGCTCGCGACGTAACCAGAAAGAGAAAGAGAAGACTTTTATTTGTCGGATGATGATGACGATGATGACGCTCGTGGTGAATGGCGAAGTATAAAGAGAGCGAGAATGGATGTTCGTCGAAAGAAACACGCCCTCGAGTGTGTCAAAGAGAGAGAGACATAATTTACAAACAGTTGTAATACTTATTTTAAGAAACATACGCGCTCGCGCACTATTAAAGAGAGAGAGGTGAAAGCTTTCCTGTCGACTGTTGATATTTTTTAAATGCACCAGAACGAACGCTTTTTTATTCTTTTCCCGACCCCCGTCTCCTTTTGTGAGAGGAGAGTTTCCAGTTTTGAAACGATCGAATTTTAAACCAGCTCTTCACTCTTTTTGTTGCGCACGCGTAAAGCACACACACGACACAAAAAAACAACAGCAACAAAAACATCATGGCGGCTGAACTCACGGACGAGCAAATCACCGAATTCAAAGAAGCGTTCGCTTTGTTCGATAAAGACGGCGACGGGACCATCACCACGAAAGAGCTCGGTACGTTTTAATTTTTGGTCGATTTTCCCTTCTTTCGCGCTCGATTCTTCTGGAAAAAGGCGGTCAACAATCTCGTTGTTTCTGACGACGACGACGACGACGGAAGCTGTGCGCCGCCTCTCTCGTCGCGCAAAGCGCGTCCGACGCGAAAACGAAGCAGTTCTTCCTCCTCCTCTCTCTCGTCGTCCGTTTTTTCGCGAACGGAAACGAACGGAAACGAAAGAGAGAGCACACAGAGAAGCGCTTTTCCGGTTGCCTTTTTGGAAGTGATCTCCCCGCTTTGAGATCTCTTTGAATTGATCTCGCGCTCTCTCCTTTTTCCCGCGTTCCGAGAACGATCGAAGCGAGAAAAACGACGCGAAAGTGGGGCGCTTTACGATCGTCCTCTCTCGAAGGGCGAAAAGACCGTGCGAACGAAAAGAAACGCCCGGGGGAGGATTGAATTTTAAATCTCCTCTCAAAGCCTCTCTTTGGTCTTCTTTCCCGACTGACTTAAAAATATTCTCTTTACGAATTTCGCGCTTTTACGAAACGCAGGCACGGTGATGCGATCTCTCGGCCAAAACCCGACGGAGGCGGAGCTTCAAGATATGATCAACGAAGTCGACGCGGATGGCAACGGCACCATCGATTTCCCAGAATTTCTCAACTTGATGGCGCGTAAGATGAAAGACACCGACAGCGAAGAAGAATTGCACGAAGCGTTTAAAGTGTTCGATAAAGACGGGAACGGGACAATCAGCGCGGCGGAATTGAGACACGTCATGACGAACTTGGGCGAGAAGTTGACGGATGAAGAAGTCGACGAGATGATTCGAGAAGCGGATGTTGATGGCGATGGTGAAGTGAACTACGAAGAGTTTGTGAAGATGATGATGGCGAAGTAAACGCGAGGGAGAGCTTTCGAGAAGGAGAGAGCGCGCTTTTATGCAATAAAACACTCGCGCTTCTTTCTTCGATGCTTCTCGCGTTTCAAAACGCGTATTGTCTTTGAGCCTATTGGACATAAATATATAAATTAATTTGTTATTAGTATACTATTATTAAAAATCACACAGACAAGGTAAATACCGCGTTCACGCTCTATTTCATCATCGCGCTTCTTCTATTTCTATATTTTTTTTACGTCAACGAGAAAAACTCAACCTCTCAACGGTTTCAAACCAAGCTTTAAACGCAACGCGTTCGCTTCGGCAATCTCCACGTCCTCCTCTTTTTCTTCCGTTTTCTTCTTCTTTTTCTTCGAATTCTTCTCTCCCTCTTCTTCTTCTTCTTCTTCTTCTTCTTCTTCTAAACTTCGCTTCTTCTTCGTAGCGGCACCGTCAGCCTCCCCATCGTCCCCATCTACGTTAACCGTTTCCCCTGGCATCGCCATCGCTCTCCTCTTCGCCATCTCCTCGTCCACGGCTTTTTCAATCACCGTCTCGAAATCCTCGCCTTCACCAACCTCTTCCTCTAACAACGACTTCCTCTCCTCCAACGCGCCCGTCGCCTCCAACGCGAACCGTTTCGCCAGTCTCGGCAACGCGATGTCGCAACAAAAATCTTTCGTCAACAACTCGTCTATGAACGCATCCACCGTCGTTAACTCGCACCCGCCACTTTTCACGCGTCTCCGTACTTTCCTGTAATCGTTCAGCAACGGTTCTAAATATCTGTACACCTCCGCGGAGTTCCCAACCAGTCGTAAATAAAACGCCCCCAACAACCTCGCGTACTTATGGTCTTCGTTCTTAATAAACTCAATCACAATCTCTCTCTCCGGCGCGATTTGCAGCATCTTCAAAGCTAAGCACAAAAACTCCGTCGCTCGATTGTTCCCTCCGTATATCCCTCCTATTTGCGTCAAATCCGTCACCGCTAAATCCACCAGCGTTTCCGCCGACACCGCGAAACACTTTTCTTTCCAAAACGTCATCGCGTACACTTTATCCCTCGTAATTTTTTCCATCATGTTTTGCGGGTTCGTCCCGCGGACCGATTTCGCCAGAGGGTCCGTTTGCGTCGTCATTCTGTTTAAACTCTCTTACTCTCTCTCTCTCTCTCTCCGTGTCTCTCTCTTCCTTTGTCCACGGGAACGAACTTAAGAAAATTCGTCGTTTTTGAGTTTCCTTTTTCCTCTGAAAACTGTTTAGGGTGTAGGGTTTAGCATTGCCCGTTTTGAAAGGGAAAACACCAGGGGCTCTCCTTCGTCATTTTAGAGAGAGAGAGAGTCAGAGAATGGTCCGGCCGGTGAGCATAGGGCGAAAGGTACGACGATTTGTTGCGTGTCGTTGTTTTTGATGAGAGCAGCGCACGCTTTGCGCGCCGAATAGTGCGCAAACAAAGAAGAAACGCTTCGTGTTGTGAAATAAAAAGCGCGAAAGAAAGCGTGTTTCTCACCATCGTTTCCTCTCTCGAAATCGTCTCGTTTTGGATTCAAACTGACTCTTTTAAACACGTTCTGATTTTTGTTCGATTTAAAAACAGGGCACGCCGCAAAGACGGCCGGAGTTTGGGAGATTAAACGGTACGAGCGCATTCTTTCTCAGAGAGTGTTTTGATGACGTACTTTTCGCGTTTGTGTTGTTGGTTCTGTGGACGCGCATAAACGCACAAAGGAGACCATTAGGCTCCAATTTTTTTGAATTTTCACCCCCTTTTCCCCCAAGCGAGACATTTTCCTCAACCTCTTCTTTGTCTTTCTCGCGCGCGCTGCGAACGCTGACGGATTTTCTCTTTCTCTCTCTCTCTCTTTTCCTTTAACAAACAGGCCCATTAATTCCACAAAAACGCAGATACAAACCGGGAACCTTAGCTATTCGAGAAATCAGAAAGTACCAAAAATCAACCGACTTGTTGATTCGAAAACTGCCTTTTGCGAGGCTCGTTCGAGAGATCTGCAACGAGTTTACGGATCAACCGATGCGATGGACCGCGGAGGCGTTGTTAGCGTTGCAAGAGTCCTCGGAGGACTTTTTAGTGCATTTGTTCGAGGATTGTAATTTGTGCGCGATTCATGCGAAGAGGGTGACGATTATGCCGAAGGATATGCAGCTGGCGAGAAGAATCAGAGGCCCGATTTACGGCGTCTCGAGTTGGTAGAGAGAGATGCCGGCGCCACAATCGCATATGATGCGTTATTATTTCGTCGTTATCACATGTATACGTCAATTAGTCAATTATATTAGTAGAAAGAAGAGAGGGATTAGTAGCACTACTTCGCGAAGGTATCAGTAACAACAAAAGCGCCAACAAGAAGAAGAAAGCGTAAGTCACGCGGGAAAAAAAGAGAGAGAGAGAGAGAACGTGATTTGTATTATAAAGGAAAAATGATATTTCGTTTGATTATAAACTATGCGTATACATATTCTAGCGTAACAAGCCTACTAAAAGTGCTAAGGATGATGTAAATGCAGCTCGGCCATGTGCGCGTTGTGTTGCAACTTGTGCAACAAAAAGTACGCGTACATGTGAATAAAAAACAAGTACGAGAAGAACGCCACCCGCGCAATCGGGTACAATCGAACGCCATCCGATAAAGTTGCCGCGGCGGCATCTAAGCCTTGCCATGCTTTGGTGACCACTTTCCCGACCCGTCTGTTTTGCGCTAATCGCGAAAACGTTCTCGACGCTTCCATGGGCACGATGTCTGCGTCGGCAGAGGCAAAATTTCTCCCGGATTCAATATCCATCGCGTTTGCTCGTCGCTTCGCCGACGACGACGCGTTCGCGGACACGTCCGCGGAATTCATAAACTCTTCCTTGGCGCGTTCTAAACGCATGCTCCACGTTTGTTTCTCGCCCTGTAAACTCTCTAACTGTCGTTGTTTTTCGTATAATAACTTGGTCATTTCCTCGGATCGTTTCCGCAACGACGCGAGTTCGTTTTGGTCTTCCGGCATGAGTCCGTCGTTATTTTCGCCACCGTTGCTCGTATTACTGCTACCATTTAAAACGCCAACTCGCACTTTCAAATCTCTCTCCGCAATATCCGCTCTACGTTTAGCCGCGTCTACTTCTTTCCTCAACTTTTGCATCTCTCCGTTCGCGCTCTCCAACTGCTCCTTCATCCTCTCGTACTCGCCGTCATCTTCTGCTCTCTCCGCTCTCTTCGTCTCCGCCGCCAACGACGTTTCCAACCTCGCGATCATCTCGGACAACCTCTCGTGATCGTTCTCCGCCGCGACCGCTCGTCGTTCAAAAGTCACCAACGCCCTCGCTCTCTCCTCGCTCGTTTGCGAAACCTTCGCCACGTCTTGGCTCAACCGTTCCAACTGGTCCTCCAAATCCGCCTCTCTCCTGGAAAACTCCTCGCGTTGCGACACAATCTCCCGACTCGACGCCTCCGCTTGCCTCTCCGCGCGCATTTGCGCCTCCTTCGCACCCGCTAACACGCTCGCCATCGACTCCTGCGTCAACGACTGCGCCTCGTCCTCGGCGTCGTTCCTTATTTTCTCCGTCGCGTTCAAACGTTTAATCTCCTCCTCCTTCTCCTTTAACATCGCCTCTTTCTCCTTCAACTTTCGCTCCAACTTAGTGTGCGTCAGCATCATCTTATCCGTGTTCACCATCGCTTCGTTCTGCATGTCCCTCAAAAGTCTCTGAAAATGGTCCCGTTCCGACTTCAAGTCTTGAACTTTATTCTTGTACAAGACAATCTTCTCTTTCAGTTTATACTCTTCGTCGTCGCGCGCGACGACGACGACGGCGTTCTCCTTCTTCTTCTTCTTCTTCTTCTCTTCTTCTTCTTCTTCTCTTTCGCGTTCTCGCTGCTCCGCTAACTGTTGTTTGGCGACGGAAATTGGCGGCGAGGGCGGTTTGCCCAGAAGTTGCTTCGACGGCGACGAGTGCGTCGTCGTCTGAATCGTCGTCGCCGCATTTTCCGTCAGAAAAGCAGCGGAAGTAGTTTCTGCGCTTCTGTCGTTCGCATCGTACCCACTCGCCACATCCTCAACCTTGAAAGCGCTCTTCGTTGCCTTCTTCTTCTCTTCAAATGCAACTTCTTCTTTTCCTTCTTCTTCGTTGTCCGAATCGTCCGACAAGACCACTTTCGGCCGCCGCCGTCTTTGGCGTCGAATACTACCGTCCTCCCCCCATTCGGAATCCGAATACTCCTCCTCCTCGTCGTCGTCTGAATCGTTTTTGTTGTTCAATCCTGGAACGACTCGCTCGGCGACTTTCTGTTCCACGTTCTCGACGAATCGTTCCGCTTTTTCCAGCTGCGCTTTCACGAAGTTCATCGTATCGTTCGATCGAGAGCGACGGAGGAAACCTCAACGATGCCTCATCAATCAGATGCGTTCGAAGAACTCGACGTGTGTGATGATGTAAGAGAAAGTTCTTTCATTACAGAGATATAAAAAACGAATTTATCCAATTTCAAGGGACAAAACAAGCAGAGACTGGAACAGCACAATTTAGGGTATCAAACTCGCGCTCGCACCCCGAATCAAATCATATCCGAATTTAACCCAAACGGAACCAACACCAACACTTTACAGAGCGAAAGGCAGCCTCTGTTTTTGGGTGGATTGTGAGTTCCTTCTCTCCCCATAAAACAAAACGGACGTAACGCAGAAACGAGAATAACGCGTTGTTGTTCGTAAAGAGAGAGAGACGGGAGGGTCGTCCATATCGAGCGGAGAGGAATCTGGCGCGGCGCAGCGTAAGAGGGAGGAGCGAACACACGCAGAGGGAGAAGGTGCCTCTTTTTCTTTGAGAAAGAAAATTAGTACGGGAAAGAAAGAGCTCAAACACGGACACATATCCAAAGAGATTAGCTGTGAATGGGGTACGAGTCACACTTCGAAGTTCCGGACATCGACGATTCGCTCTTGAGAGGCGTGGACGACTTGACCGATTTATTGTGTCCGGACTCGCACCCGGAGGATTACACCAACCGCGTGAGGTTTGCGCACCATCATCAAGGTAAGATACTTTTGTTTGCGCGTCTTTGTCTCGATTTGTTCTCGTTCCCACAACGGGAGGTTTTCTCGCGTTGTGATCTTGCGGAGGAGATTTTTAGCATCGTTTTCTCTCGCGCGGAGAGAGCATCTCTCTCGTCGTTTCCCCGCGTCGGTCGGTCGGTCGGTCGTCGCGTGCACTCGTTTGCACTCGTTCGAATAGGTCGAAAAAGACCCGCGCACTTTCGCTCTTAGAGAGAGAGAGACAAAGGGAAGGAAGGACGTGATTTTTCTATCCGAAGGAGTCAGTCCAAAACCCAACCCCAATCCGAATCCGTAAAAACCAAGAAAAAGAAAAAGATGGACACTGACGAGTTTTATTCTCTCGTGTGCGAAAAAAAAACAGAAACCAATCCGTTCCAACCGCACCAGTTTCAACCGGTACACGTTCCCGTACACGTACACGGCGCGACATTTGCACCGGTACAAACCGGATTACCGACGCCGGAGGAACGCGCGAGGCAATCGGCGAAGGAGATTAGACAGGCGAGAAAACAAGTTCGGTTAGCGGCGAAAGGGAAGCAGTTGTTACAGTTGAAGAGAAAGGCTGGCTCGGAAGGAGTGCAGTCGTTTGGAGGGGAAGCGAAGCCGACGAGTTCCACGTATACGGATAACCAGGATTTACAAGTAGTTCCTGACGTGGATACGATCGGGAGAACGAACAACGCGCCGGCGACGAGTAGCGAAGGCCACTCGGGGTATTTGGTGAATAGCCAGGAACAGAACAAGGACACTACAACAACTTATTTAGCACATACAACATCTGCACCGACGACAACGAGCATCATGCCGCCGAAAAAGAAGAACGAAGACTACGACGACGGTAAGGAATTGCCGGCTATGCCGACTGGGAACACCGCCGAGGATGAACGAGAGCGCAAGCGCCTCAAGAGGTTGTTGCGCAACCGAGTTTCCGCGCAACACGCGAGAGAAAGAAAGAAGGCGTACATGAATTCTTTAGAGAACGCGGAAAGAGAGAGACAATCGCGTTTGGACGAGTTAGAAAACAGATGCAAGACTTTGGAGAAAGAGAATGAAATGCTCCGAGAAGTCATCAAGACGTACACGCAAAAAGACCCGAGCGCCAAGTAAAAGAGGAGGATTTTATAAAAATTTCATTAAAAATTCATGAGCGCGTCTACGCTCTGTCGTGAGACCCATACTGCCAGAAAATGACAGAGAATATCTCTCGGTTAGAACAGCGGCGCGAGAAAACTGTAGAAGTCTATCACAGGAGAGGAGAGGACGGAAAAAGTACATTAACTTTACAAATTGATACATAGCGTGAAAAGAGCTAGCGAGAAAGCAAGGAAGGAACCTCTGATACATACTCGTACTACTATATACTTGTTTTAATACTTATACAAAATGATATAATCAACAGAAGATAAAACTACTATGTTTGCTGTTTGTGTGTGTGTGTGTGTGTTTCCCCGCGCACTTGTATGATACAACGTCTCACTCTTCCTCCTCTTCTAACAAAAGCGAGTTCAAGTTCATCGCCTTCATCTTCGTCTCGACTTCGTCTTCCTCCTCTTGGATAGAAACGCTTTTCTTTTTCTTCTTCTCGGTAAAGGACATGATTTCATCTTCGAATAAAGCCAACTTCGTGAACCTAGCAGCCGCCTTAGAAATCGTTCCGGGCGCCTCTTTTGGGATATTTTCTTTATCCTCGCTGAAGCTTTCGTTGTTGCTGCCGCTGCCGCTGCGTTCGCCGCTGTCGCTCTTCTTCCCGGCTTTCTTCTCCTCGTTCCATTTTTCACTCAACTTTTCCATGATTTTCTTGTGCGGTGTCTTATTGCCGAGCTCTTTCTTCACGTCTCCAAAGTTATCTTGGACGAATTTAGCGTACCCAGTCGCTTTCTTTTCGATGTTTGAGCCTTTCACGAGGACGCCGTCGGAGGTGAACTTGCCCATAAATTCCAATCGACCGCCGCATAATCCACACCGCTTTTTCTCTACGTCGATGGATTTCGAGTGTCGTCCGTATTCTTGTTCGCACCACGTTTGGCTGCACTTCCATTTGAACGGCGTGTGTATCGCATACGCGTGGCATGTAGACACGTTCGTTCCCGGGTACGTTTGCATCGCTAACTTTGCCCATTTTTTGAACACGTCACCGTGCGGAGGTTTGGCCACGTGATCGACGAGCCACGCAGACGCATGGCACATTTCGTGCAACAAAGTCGCTTCGAGCTTGTGCACGGAATCGAGCACTTTTGTGCTCAACTCAATGCGTGCGGTGAAATGACGAACGCCTTCGATCGTGGTTCGCTTATACACGGTTAAGCCAGCCGTAGTGAGCAGTTTCTTACTCCAAGTAATCTCAAATCCATCGGGAAGTTGTCGATCGAAAACGTTCGCGTTGAACTCGTCGAAAAGAGCTCTCGTGATGGACTCTTTGTGCTTGTTGAAGTCAAATCCATTCTTCAAGTTACCGCCGATAGTTTTTCCTACGGATTTCAACGCCGAAGTTAACGCTTTCGAGTGTGAGGGCGGTGGTTTCCACGCAGAAAACGTTTTCGTTGGCGACATGTTCGCCGGCTCGTTCGGCGGCGTCTGCAAACGCTCGAGATTGAACGGAGAAATATCGTCGTCTTTCTGTTCGTCTTCCATAGCCGCGAGACGAGCAGCACGTAATGCCGTGTTGCACTTCTTGTCCGTCATTGCGCGGAATAGCGTATTTGGACCCGTTTTTGGAGGCGTTGGTGTTTTGAAGTTGACTCTGCCGGGCGTCTTGGCTGGCGGTCCGGGCGTTTTCATCGCCGTTTTCATCGCCGTTTTCAAGAACGGTTTCACTTCGTCGTCCTCGTCGTCGCTGGGAGCGAACTCGGAGTCGTCTGCTTCCTCTTCTTCTGCAATCTCCGAGAGCGAATCATCATCGTCGTCCTCGTCGTCTTCCTCATCTTCTGAGGTTTCATAATCGTCGCTGTCTTCCAAGATTTGATTTCTTCTTCGATTCGATATTTTCTCCGCTATTTCGTTCCGCTTATTTGCGACGCGCCTCGACGCTCGCACCGGTGCGGCGCTCGTATCTTTTTCTTCAGCTTCTTCATCTTCTTCATCTTCGTCGCTAGAAGATAAAATTTGAACTTTCTTCTTGGTCGCCGCGTTACGCTTCGGTCGCGCGGCTATAACTTCGTCCTCTTCTTCTACCTCAGCCTCCTTTTCAGGAGGTGCTGGTTCGTCCTTTATTTCTTCTTCTTTCTTCGAAGCGCGTTCGATGATGCTCTCAACGAGAGGCGACGCGACGTGTTCAGTGCCCGCAATACTCCCGACATCATCATCTTCGTTGTCCTCTTCCTCTTCCTCGTCGCGGACTGAATAATTTTCGTCGATATCCGTAGCGGCGACACTTTCGCTATCGTCTGCCTCCTCCTCATTCTCTTCGTCCAACGACGGTTGCTCTGCATCCATCCACGTTCTAATTGGCGTCATTTGTTTTTGCGGCTGCTCGTGTTTGACTACCGGGAGCTGAAATGGTCCGTTGTTTTTCAACATTTTCTCTTTCGGACACTCGAGCTCGCCGCAGTTACACGGATCAAACGTGCCTTCGATATCGCCTTCTTCATCTTCAATTTTCCCTTCCGGCGTGCCAAACTCTTCGTCTTCTTCTTCATTGCCTGCTGCTACTGCTACTACTACTTCTTCTTCGTGTTGTTCTTTCGCGTTCTCTTCTTTCTCGCCGCCATTCCCGGACCCGAAACTCAATCGTCTCGTCGCGTGGTCCTCGAGCGACAGCTCCGCGTTTGGTTTTTGCTTCGAGTCAGCTTTGCTTTCGCCCACGTCCTCTTTATCTTCGACCATATCGCACACTTCTTCTCCATCTTCTTCCACGTCCTCAAACATCTCCTCCCGAATCGCTCTCGCCTTCTTCACCGTCGTCGGCGCCAACTCCACGCCCGCCAACGCCGCCATCAACCTCCGCATGGTCGCCCCATCCTTTCGTTCCGACAAACGCAAAGGAAACGCCTCGAAAATAGCCTCGGACGGGTCCACCCCGCGTTTCTGCCACGTCGCAACCGCGAGCTTCAATATTTGCATCGGGTCTTCGTTGTCCATTTCTTCTTGTATCTTTTCTTGTTCTTGGACGTCTTGGTGGTTGTCGTCGGCGGACGCGGTCGTCGTCGTCGGATAAGTTTCCATCGTACTTTCCTCCTCCGGCTGTTTTTTATCCTTCTCTTCCGTCTCTTCCTCGTCCTGCTCCTTTGTCCCTTTTCGCGTCTTTCTCGCCGCCGTTGCCGGTTTCTCCCGCTTCTTCTCGCCTATTGCTTTTGTTGTCTTTTTCCCAGCAGCAGCAGCTCTCTTTTCGCTTTTCTTCTTCTCCTTCTTCCTCTTCCCGTTTTCTTCTTCCTCTTCGACGGTAATAACGTCTCGTTCGTTCCCTCGGTCCATCAACGGCGACCTGACCGTCTTCTTTTTCTCGTTGTTGTTCTTGTTCGCGCCTCCTTTTCCTCCTCCTAATCGAGACGTCGTCGTCGTCGTCGTTACAGTCTCTCGAATCTTCCCCAACGGCGTCTCCTCGTTCTCCCCCACGTCGCCGACGATGGATACGGACGGGCCTAATAACCTCCGCGACCGACGCACGGTATTCGCACCAGCGGGAGTCGTCATGTTCTTCGTCTTCTTAGGCGTATTGTTCGAGATTCGTTCGAGCAACGCGTCGGATGAACTCCCCATGATGAATGCTTTCAGATATGGTTTTGTGACGCACTTTTTTCTTCTTTCTTTCCCCCTTCTGCCCGAGACCTTTTATTATTAGGGTTGTACACCCTAAACACTTTTTCCTCTCGATTTTTTTTTTCATGAGCAAATCTTTTTTTTTTCTCGCGAAAAAATGTAGAGCGTTTCCCCCTGTGTTGTACTATCCGTGCATCTGCATCTACCCGGTCGCTTTGATTCGAGAGCTGAAAATTCACACGAAGGATGTGAACACGTATGTGTACGTGGGTACGAATTTTTAGAAGCATTTATGGCGAGACGTGGAAGATACGTGCGCACGAGTGATCACAAAACTCTCTATTCTTTTTCCTGTTTTTTTGTCTGTATTTTCCACCTCTCGCTTTTTTGCTCCAAAAACCAATATGACTGCGCACGCGCGAAACTCTGAACGGATGATTGAAGAATAGCGATTTTATGATGGTCGAACACGCGCTGGTTCCGAATGTGTGCATATCCGGCGTCTCCGTGGCGTGCGCGACGGCGACGACGAACCCGATCGATGTCGTGAAAGTGAGGATGCAAGCGTTGAACACGACGAATGCGAAAAACGCAAACAACAACATGTTGCAAACGTTTCGCTTGGTCTTTCGAGAGCGAGGCGTGGGAGGTTTTTACGTCGGGTTGACGCCGTCTCTTGTGCGAGCGACGACGTACGGCGGGTTAAGGTTAGGGTTGTACGACCCGATTCGGAGGAATCTCGCATCCAATTCGGAATTCTTCGGGGGGGTGGATGAAAATCGCGTGACGACAAAGTTGCTCGCGGGCGGATGCTCTGGAGCTCTGGCGGCGTTCACGTTGAATCCGACGGAGCTCGTGAAGACGAGGAGAATGAAAGGCGACAGTTGGCAAACGATCAGAACACAAGTTGCGAGGGATGGAGTGTCGTCTTTATGGAGAGGGAGTTCGATGGCAGCATCGAGAGCGGCGCTATTAACGGCGAGTCAAGTCGCCGCGTATGGAGAAGTGAAACGGCTGTGGATACAGATGGTGCCAAACGCTAAAGACGACTGGATGGCGCACGTTGGAGCGAGCGCGGCGGCGGGGTTGATAACGACAGCGACAACGAATCCAGTGGATGTGGTGAAAACGAGGATGTTTATTTCCGGAGAAGGGAAGAAGTTATCGGCGAAAGAGGCGGCGATGGAAGTGGTTCGTGAATACGGCGCCCTGAGAGGTGCGATGCGAGGCTTTACGGCGAACTACATTCGGTTGGGGCCGCAAACGATGGTGACGTTTGTCGTCGCCGAGGAATTGCGGAAATGGTTTGGGTTAGAAAGTTTGAAATAGAAGTAGACTAGACGTTATTAGTTTAGATACTATGTATTATTATTATTCCTAGAATTGCTACGCTAATCATCTATTTAATTTACCCGAGGAAGCCCGTTCGGGGCACCACCGGGGTCCACAAATTCCCTACAGTTTGTCTGTGCGGCATCATGCTTTGGTCTAACACGCATCCGTCCGGTAATTCTGGTTTCACGTCGGAAACTTTCCCGTAGCTACATCCACCTCCTGGCCAATTACACTCTTTAAACTTGTGACAATTCCACCCTTTATGCACGTTTGTCAAGTGAACGTTTTCGATGACCAAGTTACTGACTGCCATCTCCGGTAATCCGGCAATCACGCCGGCGTATCGCTTAATACCTTCAATGTGTACGTTCTTAAAGTTAATATTCTTTACGATGGGCGTTTCTTCTCTGGAAACCGGACCTACATTCGTGTCTTGCTTCGAATAATACTCGTACAATTCCAGAGCGTATAACGCGTTCCATCCTCGAATGTTTTGAAACGTAATCTGGTCTACGACACCACCTCGACCGCGCATTGTTTTCACTCTCGCGCTCCCCACGCCAAACTTGTTATTTCTACCGTCGAACGTAATATCGGAGAAGATAATGTTCGACACACCTCCGCTCATTTCGCTTCCAACCGACAAGGCGTGACCGCCCAAAATCGTCACGTGTTCCACTCGAATGTTCTTCGAAGGCACGTTTGCTTTCCTGCCGTGGTAATCCTTCCCGGATTTGATCGCCACCGCGTCTTCTTTATCACCGGTAGTAATAAACGAATCTCTTAAGAATGAGTTCGACGTAGAATCAAAAACCACGCCGTTCGTACCCGGTGAATTCGCAGGATTCGAGATGTGGATTCTCGAAACGCTCACTTTGTCGCAATATTGCGGCCGAACCGTAAAATGGGGCGAGTTTGTCAACACGATGTTCTCAATCTTCACGTCCGAGCAGCCGACTAAATGAACTAAATTCGGCACGTGCGCTTTCTTACGCATGGAGGGTGAATACTTCTGGTCCGTCTTACGGTCCCACCAAAAATCACCGTGACCGTTAATCGTACCGCCGCCGGAAATTTCAATGTTCGTTTGATTATAGGCGTGTATAAACGCTCGAAAAATGGGTGTCGGGTCATCCGAAGGTAAAGACGGATGCTCTTTCCAATCGTCGATAGGCCACGAATCGGTCGATTTCACCGCCTCTAGAAAACTTCTCGGACCATCCAAAACAATCTTCACGTTCGATTTCAACTCTAAAGGACCTGTCAACCATCTTCCCGGCGGAAACGCCAACGTCTGCGTTCTTCCTTGCGCTTTCATCGTCAGACTATCCAACGCGTTTTGTATAGTCTCCGTATTTACCGTCATACCATCACCAACTGCTCCAGCTAACGCTACATTCACGCACGACAACACTGGACACTCAAAACTCACTTTCGTCGAATAGGGATGCTTCTCCGTGGCGTGAGAGCTTTCAAACTTATCCCGCGCGAAGTTCGTCTTCATCGAATCCACCACTTGCCTCGCGTGAAAGACTGGATGAAACAAAGCTTTGTGAAATCGACTGTCGCCAAATTCTGAGCTATCGTACTCTTCTTGGTATTCCTCGCGTTCGTCGTTATGAATGTACCCTCTTTCCTCGTGTCCGCGCACCGCAAACACGCCCAAGAAGAGAAAAAATCCAAGCACGAAAAGAACAATCATTTTCACGCTTCTGTCCAACACTCGAAACTCTCTCAGTTTGATCGCCATAAAACCCGCGAATCCTTGTAAATGATATTTCAAATGATACGGTATTCTTTGTAAAGGCGTATCTGGCACGTGTGTCAATCGGCGGCCTCGTAAAACCGATGTAGAAGTCGTCGGGAGCTCATCCGGCTTCGCGCTTTGTTTCTTTCGCTCGTGTCTTATCGAGTTCGCTTTCGACGCGAGGTCGTCGAGCTTGGCGGAAAGGACCGCGAGCTTGTCCGAGGTGGAGGACATAAAAAGGAGGAGGAGGAGGAGAAGGAGGTCGACGCGGTTTCAAAGCGCGAGGTGTTGTTCGGTTATATTCGTTCTCGTATGAGTGAAACTTTTTTAATGAAGAAATGGAGTTGGTGGTTGGGAAAAGGAAACCACTTGAATGTGAGCGCGACGAAATGAACGCTATTTCCAATGTGCTCTTTCAATCGGTCACAAGCTATGTATGTATGCATGATTCAACTCACAACATCTAGTTTCTCTCTACGAATAATAGTCGCTCTTAAACTCCCACGGGCAATTCTTCTCTTTCTCCTCACCGATCGGGTTTTCATCCTTCTTCGCTCGAGAGCGACACGAGTACCCGCCTTCGGCTTTGCTCGCGTCGCAATAGTTCAAGCACGCGGCTAAGCATCGTTTCGGCGCTGGTTTGCCGGTGGCGATGTAATCGAGCCTGTACATGAGCTCTTCCGCGCCGCAGGTGAACTTGGAGCTGTCCACGGATTTGGATAAGGTCCAAGGTTTGTTCGATGGTAACGTGTTTTGCGAGGACGCGATGGATTGCCACGTGGCGTGGCCGAAATCGATGACTCGAGCGCGCACTTTTGGTTTGCCCGTTTTCGGGCACAAGCCGTACGCGAGGAGGAGGGAACTGTCCGTGAATTCGACGAATCGTTGTTTGCGCATGAGTTCGACGATATTTTCGACTTCCGTCTTGAGTAAAGCGGCAAAGATTTTACCGTCCGCGGCTTCCCCTAAGAAGGACCGGGCGTTCAAGACGACGTTCTCAAACACGTCGGAAATTTTGGAGCTCACGCACCTCGCTTCGCGTTTCCAGAAGAACCGGTCGCCACTGGTGATGCCATCGCCGAGACGAAAGTTCTTCACGTCTAAAGAGCAATAGCGACAGACCGAAGCTGGTGCACCACTGACGTCGACGTCCACGATGGAGGCGTTTTGTATGCCCCGCGTGATGTCTTCGATGACGAGAAACTCGAGTTTCTTTTCGGCGACAAAAGAGGACGCGTCTTCCCCGTCGTCCTCCGAGTTGTCGTCACTACTGCTAGTACTACTACTACTCTCACCACTGCGGCACTCGTCCGTATCCGGTTTAACTTTCTTCACCATCGCGACGCCTTTGAATCCAACGAGGTACCCGCCTCTCACGAGCTCGTTCAATCCGTCGCTTTCCTCTTCGTCGTTTTCGTCGTTCTTTACGCTTTCACCTACATCGCACCCTCTCTTAATCTCCGCGACTACCTCCTTAAAAAAACACGTCTCTTGCCTTCTTTCCCCGTTCATTTGTTTCATCAGCGCGTGTTCGCTGGGCACCGGTCGAAACTTTCTCGCTTTCACGCCTTTTCCGAGAAACCCGAACCTCGCCGCATCCGTCGCCGCTTTCAGCGCCAACCTCGTCAATTTTTTACCTCTCGTTTCCTCCCGGCATATCGGCAACGCGTCGTCTAACGATTCGCATTTTGCACCGCTACTTTTCTTACACACTAACACGCTCGCATACTCTTCCACTTTTCCATCATTGTCTTCGATCACGTACCGACTCCCGCTTTCGATGAATACCGATTCGCCTTTAAATTTCTCCTCTCGAAACGCTCTCGCGACGTGCGCTTCGTCCGTCTTTATCCGTTTCGGATTGAAACACGCGTGCGCGCGAAACGATCCAATCGAACACTTCAACCGTACTTTTCGAGCGTTTTCGTCCTCGTTACTACTCGCGTACACCGCAATAGCGGCGTTCCCGTTACAGAATTCATCATTGTCATCGTCGTTGACATTTTTCTTCCTCCTCCTCCTCTTCCCATCGTTGTTCTCATCATCGAAAAATCCATCGTCTGTCTCGCGACGGAACATCTCGTCTTCTCTCCGTTCGTACACCAAAACGTCCTCCTCAAAGTCCTCGTTGTCCTCGTCGTATCTTTTCGTCATGGTTGTTCTTATTGTCGATGATGATGACGATGGAAGCAGCGCAAACTGTCTCGCAAATTCCCTCGCGTGTTTCCCCCCGAACGTCATCGCGACGAACGCGAACGCGATAAGTTTTACCAGGAAAAGCAAGAGTAAAACTATCGCGCAACATTTTCGTTTATTTATCATCGTCGTAGTATTGCGCACCACCGAAGGGAGTAACGAGGACATGAGTATCTCTCTCTGTCTCGCCCGAACGCATCAAGAGAGAAAGTTTTGGAGATTTCTTTCGAGACTGATGGTTTTCCCAAACGAAAGCTTCTTCAAAGTTTATCCATCTTTCTCTCTATAAAAAAACACATACACACGCACATCCGCGCATCGCATCATGATCACTACTTCTCGTTCTTCGAAGGTATACTGCTCCTGGAGCAAAGTGACGGGGAGGAAGAAGAGGAGGAGTCATCAGAGCAGAAGCGGGAACTCATCATCGAAACCATCGTCCGTGTCCTCGCAGCAAGAGTTGGTAGTGTTCCAATTCGACGAAGAAACGGTCCCATCCGGCGAATGGGAAGGCCACATGGTTGATTTCGTCGTCGATACTGCGACGAAACTTCCGAACGCTTCGAAACTTCCAGACCACGTGGTGCCTCCGGCGTACGACGATTGGGCGGTCGACGTCTTCGATTGGCAGACGCAGTGCGCGATGAAAGCCACTGGAGAGGGAGATGTCGTTGTGTATAAAGATATGAAGTTTATACCAGTCGCTGGGTGCGAAGTGGACGCCTCGGTCATTCACGAACAGTTTGAAGGCGAAATGAAAAACGTTCTGCACTTTAATCCAGGGTGCGGGGATTTCAACGCCAGCGACGACGAGACGGTGACGCACGTGTTGACGAGGAAAGGGAGTACGCAGAAAGACGGGTACGTCGATTCGGAACCGCACGTGAGAGTGAGAATAACGCAACAGCGTACAGAGGCGAAGAGAAACGAAGTGAAAGTGTGGCGAGAGGCGTACTACGAGAAGTATACGAACGGCGCGTCGTTAGTCGCGAGCTGCGGCGGGACCAAAAATACGATGAAATACGGCGAGTACCCGCGAAGCGAGGTGAAGTTTAGCGAGATGGACGGCGTCCCGAAAGACGCGATCACTCAGTACAACGGCTTGGACATTTGGACGTTTACCGACGGTGTGACGTTTTCGTGCGGATGGTTGACGCCGGCTGGAGAGCACATCGTGAGCGAACGCATTATGGACGGTTCCGCGACGGTATCGGCGAAGATTACCCGAAAGACGGTTGTTCCTTAATCGAGCGCTTCTTCTTAATCATCATCGAGAAAAGACGATTCGAACCACCAAAGTGTATTCTTCTTGTGTTGTTGTAAACTACTACGAATGCGTGCAATGTGTATGCTACTACGCCATTAAAGTCATCATCTGTTTCGTCCGTAATCCTCTATTTCTCTTCACAAAACTTTCCCCAATGACGGAGGAGGACGCCCCTCCAGGGTTCAACTTCCCGACGAAGACGAACAAATCGAAACTCTTTGCAATCCTGGGCGTTTCCTCGACGGCCACTCGATCTGAAATCAAATTCGCGTTTCGAGAGAAGGCGAAAAAGTTACACCCGGACGTCGTTTCCCGCGCAAAAGACGACGACGGGGAGAATTCAAAATCCGACGACGAAGAACAAAACGCGAAGTTTCTGGAGCTGAAAAACGCGTACGAACAACTCACCAATCGAGGATCAGACGACGACGACGACGAAGCGGGTAAGGGACCGATATTCGGTCCAGGAATGCGCGCTCGAATGAACGCGGCGAAAAAAATGAGAGAGAAGCACGGGCAAACCGGTGGGAGAATGCGAGCGGCGAGAGAGTGGAACGAGGACGAAAACGACCCGCAAACGAACAACGAAAGGATGAAAACGACGACGACGAAGCGAGAGGACGAGGAGAGAAGAAAAGAGAGTTTAAACGACGGAGGAGTGGAGGACGAGTTATCCGCGGCGGAGATTTTGTTTCGAGCGAGGCAGAAGAGAGGGGTAGGTACATCGTCGTCGACATTTAAAGGTGGTCTTGGAGGACATCGACAACGACATCCGAAATCGAGCGGACTCGGTGCGAATGTAAGCGGGAGCGGTGGAAGGTCGAATGTAGCGGCGAACATGAAACCACCTCATAATGGGTTTGAGAGAAGTGGTAATGGAAACGTTCGCGTGAAAGTGTTGGCGGCGATTGCAGTCGTCGGGGCGGTTTTCTTAGCCGCGAATCGGAAGGCGAAACGGAGAGGAGAGGAGAACGCTTCGTGACATGTGACGAATTTGTATTTAATTGTATGTTTTGTATTGTAATCTTTGCTGTTGTGTAGCTGTGTGATAATGCATGCGCGCGCGTGTCTCTCTCTCTTTCTTTTACTATCTTCTAATACTTTGTTGGATTAGAATACTCCGTCGCCATTTTTAAGTCGCCTTCAAACACTTCCAGGAACTTTGAAGCGATCGCGCCGTCCTTTTCGCGAAAAATCACGTTTATGTCGCGATTCGCTCGGCTGCAGGAAGACATGCCGTGACACGGCTTGAAGATGTTACCTTCTGGTAGGTCTGAGGGAGATAAATTTCCCGTCATTAAAAGTGTTTCGAACGTGCTTTTTCGATCTTTCACGATGAACTTCAAGTGCGAGTACCGAAAATGTTTCGGTGCGGAGTGGATGATAATATTTTTACCTCCCACTTGACTCAACCTCGTCTGTACTTGACTCGCTTTTTTACGATCCCAATCCGCGTAGATGCGCGGCGAAAGCATCAAAAATACTTTCACGTCATTCCTCATTGCCAGGTCAACGAGAGTGTCTGCGATTTCATCGTCCGTGATTTGGTACGTATAAATGTACACCACGTTCTCTGCGCTTCGAAGGAAGCGCAAAAGCGAGTCGCGCGAGAAATCCGGCGACACGAACATTTCGACGCTGCTCCCTTCACCGAGAGGTATTTTTTCCATTTTCGTGACGAACGGTTTTACCGAGTCGTCGTTTGTTATAGTATTTTTAGCGTTTTTATTCGCCATTCCTTTCGTCTTTGCAAGTTTTGCATCACCAACAGCGCTACCTTTGATGATTGCCATCTCCTCTTTCGCGATGTCCTCGACGCCTCTCGCGTGCTTTTGCGCCCGCTTCCAATCGTACTCAAACGCGCGGTTCGACACGCGATCAAACAGACGATCAGGACCATCGCCTTCTCTTAAAATAATTCCCGCCTCTCGATTTTCTCTCATGCTTTCTCTCGACCAATTCACGGAAGAAATTGACATCGCTTTCCCTCCGTCTCGAGCGATGTATTTCGCGTGCATGAACGAAGTGCTTCGATAGTAGCGCACCTCCATCTTTTCCGGATTCGCCAAAGACAGAAAATCTTTCATCGTGACCCTCCCATCGCACCCAACCTCCTCGTCGTCGTATTTATTCGTCAACACTCTCACGGTCACATTCCTTTTCGCCGCGTTCAACAGCGCGAAGAACACCGGAAAACTCTCTTTCGCCATCGCTCGAGACGGCAACACCCCGCCGCAGTTGTTGTTGTTGTTGTTGTTATTCTTAGTACTATTCTCCGTAGTCGTCGCATCACCCCTTCTTCTCTCGTAGGACCAAAACTTCACCCCGGGCGTGAATATATCCAGCGTCTCTTCCGCGTCCTCGATCATTTCCAAAGCGACGCGTTCGCTGTTCTCGGGAGAGAAAAACGGCTGCGCAGAAATCTGAGCACCTTTATTCAAAACGCCCGGGTGGCTTCCCTTAAAAATCAGTGCCACACTCGGGAACACCTCGTGAGGCGCAATCGTGCTCACGTACGGTGTCACCTGGTGGTCGAAATCAAAGTTCCTCTTCTGCGTAAAGAAGCGCGCGAATGCTAAAAACCACCACCACCACTTCCTTCGCGCCTGCCCTTCCGCGA